>ERZ1504461.134-NODE-134-length-18178-cov-2.998124_pt1 | contig 18178 bp, 14 predicted proteins | sample MGYA00574788_ERZ1504461 | MGnify/ENA primary metagenome ERZ1504461 (study PRJEB39906, sample SAMEA3182109) | gut metagenome | biome: human; feature: gut; material: Stool; isolation source: human stools | place: Canada | collected 2013-04-23 ...
AAAGAACTGTTCGCTGAATGGATCAACAATATGCTGGATGCTGACAAGACGAAAGAATTGGCAGCTAAGATTATCCCGGTTGTCGAAGCTAACAAAGATAAATGTAATCACTGCAAACAAATCGCTGAATTGCAACAATATCTTGTTAAACGCAGCCAGTGGATTATCGGTGGTGACGGTGCTTCTTACGATATCGGTTACGGTGGTCTTGACCATGTAATCGCATCAGGTAAGGATGTTAACATCCTCGTTCTGGATACTGAGGTTTACTCTAACACAGGTGGTCAGTCTTCTAAGGCTACTCCGGTGGGTGCTATCGCTAAGTTTGCTGCTGCTGGTAAGCGCGTTCGTAAGAAAGACCTTGGTCTGATGGCTACTACTTACGGTTACGTATATGTTGCTCAGATTGCTATGGGTGCTGACCAGGCTCAAACTCTGAAAGCTATCCGCGAAGCAGAAGCATATCCCGGACCATCTTTGATTATCGCTTACGCTCCGTGTATCAACCACGGTCTGAAAGCCGGTATGGGTAAGAGCCAGGAAGAAGAAGAAAAGGCTGTTAAGTGCGGTTACTGGCACTTGTGGCGTTACAACCCGGCTTTGGAAGCTGAAGGCAAGAATCCGTTCCAGCTGGATAGCAAAGAACCGGATTGGTCTGGATTCCAGGACTTCCTGAAGAGCGAGGTTCGTTACTCTTCTGTAATGAAACAATATCCTTCAGAAGCTGCTGAACTGTTCCAAGCTGCCGAAGACAATGCCAAGTGGCGTTATAACAGCTACAAGCGTCTGTCTAAAGGAAACTGGGGTGCTGATGCCGAATAATTTCGATTATTAAAATAGTAAATAATAAACTCTGAAAAATGAAGGCTGCACCGTGAACCGGATGCAGCCTTTATTTGTTTTCAAACAAAAGCAACGAACATTATGATTGGATTTATTATTTGGATTATAGGCCTGATACTTGCTATCAAAGCCGTATTGGAAATTATGCAATGGAAGGTAGATGGCGTCAAGAAACTATTGGTCGCTATTCTTGTATTGCTCACCAGTTGGATCGGACTGATCTTTTATTATTTCTGGGGAAGAGACAATTTACCTTCAATGTTGAAATAAACAGATCTATCTGTATAAAAAAAGAAAATGCCGTACTTAAATTACGGCATTTTCTTTTTTTATTAAGCTATGTACGTCTTCCTCCGTTCCACCGAACGGACCGTAGCTCTGTAGTTTGACGGAACACATGGCAGCGGCAAAACAACCGGCTTCCTGATAAGATGCTCCTCTTTTACGCATATACAGATAGCCCGCCATATACGTATCCCCACAACCGGTAGCATCGGCAACATTCTCTACCGGATATGCCGGAATTTCATAGAATCGTTCATCAACATAAATAAGTGAGCCTTTGTCTCCCAAAGTCAGCAAGACTTCCTTCACTCCCCAGTCCGCCAATTTAACAGCAGCATCATAAGGATCTGAACATTGCGTAAGTACCTCCATTTCGTGTTCATTAGCTTTCAAGATATGGATATATTTCAAGGCTTCTTCTTTTTCAGCCCAGTCCACCGCCAATACTTCTTCGTTCTGCACTTCACGCAAATAACCCTGTACATCAAGAGAAAGTAATCCTTTCCCGGCAAGATATTTGATAACATCCAGTGAAAAATCATCCGCCAGTAAACTACCCAAATGAAAAATCCGGGCATTTACATCCTGCAAACCTTCAATCGTAAAAGGATCAGCCTTAGCAGTAACCCGCTGCTTTCTTTCATTGGTATCCTCGCCATAAATATTCTCAAAGCAGATGGAATGGATGCTGGGGAGTACTTTCACTTCAATACCGTCTGTCCTCAAATCATCCACCACCGGCATCTCGCTATCAGCCAAGGCGGTGACAAGTTGGAATCCTTCCGTACTCAGGTGTTTGATGGCATGCGCAAAATAGAAAGAGGTTCCTCCGGGCATGTGCACAGTTTTCTGCGGAGTAACTACTTTATCCAAAGTAATATATCCGATACAACAAAGATCGTATTTCATAAAATATTCAGTTCCATTTTTCAGACTGCAAAAATAGCCAATAATTATCGTTTCTTCCCCCTGCAACGCTATAAATTCTTCCGTTTTAAGAAATCCGTCGGACTTTCACCGAATTGTTCCTTATAACACTTCGTGAAATAAGACGGAGACGAGAAACCGACTTCATAAGCAATTTCCGCAACCGTCATTTCTGAAGAAGCCAACAGGGAAATTGCTTTTTTAAGGCGTGCCTGGCGCAGCAATTCATTGGGAGCATAATTAGTAAGTGATTTCAGTTTACGGTAGAGTTGCACACGGCTCAGTCCCATATCTTTGCCTAAGTCTTCCACATTCAGTTCCGGATCTCTCATTTTCTCCTCTACCAGAGATTTAAAACGAGAGACAAAATCTTTATCAATATCACAGATATTCTCTTTCGCCAATGTCTGATTATCACCGAAGAACTGGCGAAGCTGCCGACGGGAATCTATCAGATTCCGGATACGGGACAGTAACAACTGAGAATTGAAAGGCTTGGATATATAAGAGTCAGCACCACCATTATACCCCTGAATGCGTTGTTCATCAAGTGAACATGCTGTAAGAAGAATCACGGGAATGTGGCAAGTCTGCAATTCGGTTTTCAACCTCCGGCAACACTCTATCCCGTCCATACCAGGCATCATGACGTCGGAAACAATCACATCGGGAACATATTTCATTGCGAGACGAATCCCTGTAGCAGCTTCCGATGCATCCAGCACATGATATTCTTCAGCAAGTAGTGTTTTTACGTAATTGCGAATATCGGCATTATCGTCAATAACCAGCACTGTCGGGCGATCTGCAGCTTTCGTGTCTTCCTCATCCAAGGGCAAATCTGTTTCTATCAATGTAGCAGAGACTTCCGCTTCCTCAGTGGGAAGAGTAACAACCGTAGGATGATACAGAGAAACACTCTGCGCCGGAAAAAGAACGGTAAAAGTCGCTCCTTTTTCATTGCTATGGGCAGTGATCTGTCCGCCATGCATCTCTACGAAGGCACGGACAAGCGCTAATCCGATACCTGTACCGGCCTGATGTCCGTCTATCTGGTAGAAGCGTTCAAAGATAGCATCCACCTCTTTTGGGGAAATATGGCTACCTGAGTTAAATACAGAGAAACGGTAATTAGTCGTTTCCGCCTCCAGCTTAACCACTATTTTCCCATTCTCGGGTGTATATTTCACAGCATTGGATAGCAAATTGAAATAGATACGTTCCATCTTCTCACTATCTGCCATCATGCGGAAATCTGTGTCAGGTGTAACTTCAAAAGAGAAGGAGATATGCTTTTTCAGCAACGCCATACGGAAAGAATCATTCCAGCCGCGGAAACTACTTAAAAGATCGAATGGTTCCAAATGAAGTTCCATCCGCCCGTTCTCTACCTTACGGAAATCAAGAATTTGATTAACAAGACGAAGAAGGATGTTAGCGTTCTTCTTCATCAGTTCCAGTAGTTGATGCGGATGCTCTCCAAGAGACTTATCGGCAAGAAGCTGGTTGATAGGATCTGCTATCAATGTCAACGGAGTACGGAAGTCGTGAGAAACATTCGTGAAGAATACTAGTTTGGCATGGGTGGCCTCTTCCAGTTCGCGGGAAAGCTGTTCCAACTGTTCTTTCTGCTGAATGAGCAGCTCCTTCTGCTGTGTCAACTGTTGCTTCTGTTCTTCCAACTTCTCCTTCTGCCGGGACAGTTCACGATTCAGGCGGTTTTTGGTACGCAAAGAAAGATAAACGGCAACCAGTAAACCGATTACCAATAAAAGCACCAATAAGCTGCCATATAATATGACTTGCTGCGTAGCGTAACGATCAAGGAACTGACTCATCTTTCCATTCATCGTTTCTATCTTTTCATCAAGGGTAGCAATATGCGAGGTCTGCATCTGCATAATCTGCGCATTGGTAGCATCTACAACAGAAGTACTCAATATGGTTTCACGAGGAAAGTCCCGCTTATTCAGAATATCCATCGCCATCTGTATCACACGGTCACCACCGGTAGGATAAATAAACGTGGCATCCAGTTGACCATTCAGCACTTGTTCTACGCCATACCCTTCACCGGGCAAAGCATCCGTACCGATAAAGCGCATTTCTTCTGCCCTACCCTGCCGCTCAGCAACATCATAAGCTCCTGCCGCCATTCGGTCGTTCTGTGCATACACTACATCTATTTCAGAAAAGCGCGCCAAAAGAGTATCCATCTTCTCTCCTGCCTCAGAGCGCAGCCAGCCGGCATCTTCACGTGCCAGAAGCTGAATGCCGGGATAAGGAGATATGGCGGCAACAAATCCCTGATGACGGTCCATGGCCGGTGTAGAACCTGTCAAACCGGCTATCTCCACAACGTTTCCTTGTCCATGAAGCATATTAGCAACATAGTTACCTATTGCTTTTCCTAACTCATAGTTGTCAGCACCTATATAAGCGGTATATTTATCAGAAAGTATCTTGCGGTCGAAAACAATGACGGGAATTCCCCTGTCGAAGGCTTCCTCCACTACCGGAGTGATAGGTGCAGCTTCATTGGGTGCAACTACAAGCAAGTCCACTCCTTCTTTGATAAAATTACGGATATCTTTTATCTGTTCTGCATTATCATCTTTTACCGTACGAATATCAATTTCTACTCCGTCATAGAAAAGTGCCTCGCGCAACATTTCATTGTTCATCTGATGTCGCCATTCATCATCGCTGCACTGGGAAACTCCAATACGGAAACGTGCTTCGCGATGGGTGCACGAAGTGGTCAACCCAAACCAGGAAAGTGAAACAAGTAATAATTGGATAGTATATCTTCTCATCTTTTCCGTTATTAGTAACGCAAATATAAAAATATTATCATAGGTATCGTTATCTGTTTCTTAAAAAAACTCCCTATTCCACCGATTTTTAACTCGGACAGAATAGGGAGACTACTATTGCCGGAAAGAAGGACAGACAAACCAGATAAGGCTATTATTGAGCTGTAAGCTCAATAACATGGCTCTGAGTCGCTGTAAAACCAAATACATTCAAACCAACTTTCATCAGATAATCACCGGAATAAACTTTCCCGCTAGATTCTAATTTAGATTCAGTAGAGGGCATCAAATTGATTTCTTCCACTTTATATTGCTTGTTCGGGTTTAATCCCTGAAGTTTGACTGTCATCAGTTTCTCCTGGAAACGCGGATGGATATCATAAGCAAACAATACAGCTTTGTTTGCATCCTTGCTTACATAATTCAGTGCCATGTGATTGCCCTCATACGGAGACACCAAACGATATTGATCACCATCCATAATGGCACTTTGCAGACGCTTCCAGTTGGCAACAGCCGTCTGGCAGTAAGTCAATTCATCAGCCGTGAGTTCTTTCAGACCTATATCAAAACCAAGCTTACACATAGAAGCTACATCCGTACGGAATTTTACAGAAGTCGCTTTATTCCAACTGGTCACATGGGCATCCATAGCTTTCGCAGGGAAGAACTGGGAAAAGCCCCACTGGATATAAATACGTTCTACAGGATCCGTATTGTCGCTGCACCAGAACTCTGTGAAATATTTAAGCGCTTCGTAGTCGCAACGGGCACCACCACCGGAACAAAGCATCATCGGGACATCAGGATAATTCGCTTTCACACGCTTCAGAACATTATAGATGCCACGGACATGATCAATATACAACTGTCCCTGTTTGTTCTTCAGATACGGAGAATAGATATTGGTGATAGGACTGTTGCAATCCCATTTGAAGAAAGCAACTTCGGGATTCTCCTTCATTATATTCTCTACAACACCATACACATAATCCTGCACCTTCGGATTGCTAAGGTCAAGTACCAATTGGTTACGGTAATAATATGTTTCACGATTAGGCAGTGTGATCGCCCAGTCCGGATGTTTCTCGAAGAGTTCGCTCTTGGGATTCACCATTTCTGGTTCAATCCAGATACCGAACTTCACATCTGCATCCTTGGCAGCTTTCACCAGCGCCGGAATGCCACTGGGCAATTTATCGTGATTCACATCCCAGTCTCCCAAACCCGCATGATCATTCTTACGGGGATATTTGTTCGCAAACCAACCATCGTCCAACAAGAACATATCTACACCCAGATGCTTGGCTTCCTTCATTAACTCGGCCAGTATCTCCTGATTAAAGTTAAAACCTGTATTTTCCCAGTTATTCAGAAGAGTCAGACGACTCCCTTTACCATCTTTCAAGCTGTAGTTGCGTGCCCACTCATGAAGGTTACGGCTTCCTTTCCCGGCACCGTCATTACTTAAAGTAAATATGAATTCGGGAGTGGTAAACACTTCATTCGGTTTCAGTTCATAATTCGAAGCGTAAGGATTGATACCGGGAATCACACGAAGATTCCCAACATTGTCCACTTCAAACGTAAAGCGGAAATTACCGGTCCATCCCAACGTACCCATCAATACATTTCCCTGATGTTCGCTGACCGGCTGATCCAATCCTACTTCAAAGAAAGGATGCGTATGCATGGCAGCACGGCTTCCCAACTTCGTATCAATTACTTTCTTGCCAAATTGCAATTGCTGGCTGCTCATTTGCGCTTCCTTTGCCCAGTCACTACTGAACTCAGTCAGGTAATAAGCGGAATTATTGAAATAAAGCATGGCAGAGGCGTATGTAGAAAGCAGGACAGGTTTCTTTTCCTGATGCCTGATTTCACTCCAAGTCTTGATAACATTTTCTTTCGGATAAGCCACATAGTGCAGAGTAACGTCTACCGGATACTGATCGTCACGGAGATTAACCACAGTTTCCGTACCACCCTCAACCGCCTTGGAGGAGGAAGAAACATAATACAACATAGTGGACGGATTGCCATCATTGTGAGTGATAGCGATAGCCGGTTCAAAGTAATCTTCATTACCCGAACCACCATACACTTCCCAACCGCGTTTACTTACACTACCGTCGGCACCGGCATGGATATTCCACTGAAAGTTATTCAAATCCTGCTCATGCAGCAGTTTTTCACCTAAGTAAGTTTGATACAGACGGCCGTTGTCGCCTACCTGAAGCACCAGGTCGGTGTTATCCGTAGAAATACGGATCGTTTTGTTTTCCGCTGCATTGACATACGACAATGTAGCACATGCAAAGAGAGTTACAAGTAAATTTTTCATGGTGTACAATGAATTTAGTTACAAAAATATATTAAATTAATTTAGAATGAAAGGCTTGCACTGAATTCCAGTGTAAATGGACGCAAGTAATTACCACTCATATAATGATCTTTGAATTTACCTGCTTCTTCCTTGCCCAGTAGTTCGGCGCCGCTGATAGTTCCGCTTGCACCCTTTTGGTTCAGGAAGTTTACTACCGTTGCTCCCAATGAGAGGTGCTTATTCACTTTCCAGTTCACACCACCGAAGGTTTCCCAACGACCGTTGAAATAGAGGGCATTAGTCAGATTGGCATACGTCTTCCCGAAATAACGGAAACTGAGCCACAAGCGCAGATCGGGAGTTATGTTATAACTGGGATCTATTTCAGCCAGTATCTGCGGAATTTCTTTCACTATGTTGCCATTAGCCTTCAAGTCAGGCACTCCTTCAAACGGAGATTTGATAAAGTAATTGTTATAAGTCGGTTTCTGATAAGTAAACAGGGCATGCAGATGGAAACCTTTGAAAGGATTGATTTCAGCGGAAGTGGTCCAACCCAATGTCTTGATATCGTAAATCAGCAAGGTCGTCTTGGACTGCGTTGTTCCCGGTTTGGTTACATTCTGCTGGTCTATATTATTCGACTTGGAAATATAAGTAATCATGGAAGTCAGGTTTATCCAGTCATTCTGATAAAATAATCCGCCACGCAGCAAAGGGATAGTCACACGCTTATATTGCTCTTCGGTAGGTCCTGTTCCGGCATATTCATTGATACGTGGGAAGCGGGTGGCGACGGTTCCGTCGGCAGTCAGCCCGAAGTTCTTGGTCAACTTATAAGTAAATTGTGCCGTTGCAGCATAGTTCAGCTTATCTTTTACTACTTTCTGCGGCTGTATCTTTTCAGCAGAAAGTATATTCCCTTGATTGTCAGTATATTCGTGAGTATCACCAATGTGGAAGCCGGAATAGCGACCATAAGGAATCTGATCGGCAGACATACGGTAATATTCCAGACGAGCACCATAATAGACAGTGAATTTCGGACTTACCTGCCAGTTATCCGTAAAGTAGGCAGCCAGTTTGTTTTCGGTCCCTTTGGTATATTCCGGACTCAGCTCATTGAAACCACTGAATTTAGCAGTAGTCCCGTCAGCTACCACACGATTCAGTATCTGCGGATATTCAGTAACCGTGCCTACCCATTGAAAAGAAGAAGAGTGATAATCCAAATGATAAAACCATTCATTCAACCCCAGGCGTACGTCATGGTCGCCTATCTTCTTTTTCAGTTCGGAAGTAAGCAATGCATTCTTCACTTTGCCAAGATGCAGCCAGGTACGCCTGCCTTCGACCAATCCGGTATAGGCATCCTCCGAACCATCCTGAAAAAGGCCGTCCGCCACCGTGGCTTTGTTGATATTGCTACCACCAAAGTCCACATAGTTAGCTTCGGGAACATTCATAAACTTGGCATTCAGCGTCCAGTTCAGATTGTTACGGAAGGTATAATCAAACAGCATAGCCACTTCATGCGCCTTATTGCCTGTAAAGTCACCAAACCGACCGCTCTTCATCTTTCCGTCCATCACATCCATGTACTGAAAACGTCCACCTTCGGGAGCATACGAAGAAGTTCCTAACTTGAAGCCAGGAATTTCTTTCACACTGCCATCTCCCACATAGATAAACGGAGCAGCGTTAATCATCGAACCCAATGCACTGCTTTTTGAGAACTTATAGATAACTGAGAGCCTTCCGCGATTATTGTTGAAAAGGCGCGTCAGCCCTGCATGATAAAGTTGGGTACGGTCACTGAAGTTTTCAAACTTAGGAGAGAAACTACCCGGATCGAAGTTCTGATAGATGCTGGCTGTATAGAGCCAGCGGTTTCCGATGCCACCGGACACATTCATGTCTATATTTTGCCACCCAAAATGGTTGGTGCGGTAATTCAAGACTCCTTTGAACTCCTTTTGCCCCAATTTGGAGAAAGAATTTACGGAATAAGCGATGTTTCCGGTAGCAATAGCAGATTCAGACGGTGTCATCAGCCCTACTTCGCCCAGGCTGGCATCGCTGCGCCAGTGAGTAGCCAGCTTATGCACAGTCGAAGAATAGACAGCGGGTAATCCGTTTTCATACACATTTACATCTTCACTGGGAAGTCCGATCTGAATTTCACGGGGCTTGTTTGCATCCGAAGCATTCAGCATCACATTGCGTTCGCTGATCTCCGCTTTTTTACTACTGATAGTGTCATTCTCTACCGGTTTGCTCGCTGTTGCAATAGTAGCGAATGATAAGGCTGCCGATATGACATAAGAAAAGAGACTTGCTTTCATACTATTAATGGATTTAAAATTAAACTTTCGGTTCAAGGCATCAGATAAGAAATATTCCCCTTATCTTTCAACGAGGGCAAAGTTAACAGGTATAATAATGCCCGGTTTCCGCAAGTAGCCGTCAGGTAGATCGACATGAGAGTATCATCTACAATACAACACTGATAACAAGCCATTTACATCATTCCGTTTTATAAAAGCAAGTAGACATACCCGTTTACCGGAAAGTTTTAATATCTTTGTATTTGTCTACTTTTAATGAACATACCCTATGAAAAAATACTTGTTATCGGTATTATTCCTGTTGTTCGTGCTTGTCCCTTTTCGTGCGGCGAATAAGACTGACTTATCCAATGAGTTGGAATCAGCTTTAAAACTGCGCAACCAATACTCACTCCGAAAAGAAGCCCGAATTGACAGTTTAAAGCGTTTGCTATATCCATCCATGGACGACAATGAACGTTTCCGATTATACAATGCTATTTACGAAGAGTACTATACTTACCGTTTCGATTCAGCCATGCTCTATGTAGACAAGGAAGAACAGGTGGCTATGACACTATCTCACCCCGCTTATCGCAACCTGAGCATCATTCACCGCTCGGTGCTTCTTTCCACATCGGGTTATTTCAGCGAATCCATCCAGAATCTGGAACAAATAGATTCACGTACATTGAATGATGCGACACGGATAGAATATTACACCGCCTATGAATGGGCTTACAGTATGTGGGCGGAATATTCCAACGATAAGGTTTATGCTCCCCGTTATTATGAAAAGGAAATGCTTTATCAGGATTCATTGATCAGTGTACTTCCCACTGGCTCGTCACTACACAATTACTGGAAAGGAGAAAATCTATATCGTCACCAGCGGTACGCCGAAGCGGAAAAGTATTATCAAAAAGCACTGGAAGGCGTTCCAGTGAATGTTCGATTGTATGCTATGATTACGTATGGTTTAGCATTGGTCTATTCAAAACTTGGTGACTGGAACGAATATGAGCATTATCTGATCAAGGCCGCCATATCGGATCAGGTATGCCCGCTTAAAGAAAATCTGGCCTTACAGGAACTGGCCCTGCATATCTTTAAAAAACGAAGTGGAGAAGTATCCCGTGCCAACCGCTATCTGAACTACTCCATGGAAGACGCTCAGTTTTATAACAACCGGCTCCGCATGCTCGAAATAGCGAAAAAATTCCCTTCTATTGTACTGTCTTATCAGGAACAGAATCTTATCAAAAGCAGACGGCTGCAATGGTCACTGATATGCATCAGTATATTGTCCATCGGACTGGTCGTCTCCCTGATCTATATTTATCGGCAAATGCATCAACTCCATAAACGCAGGAAGATACTGGCGGACATGAATCAGGAACTGCAACATCTGAATAAGGCATTAGTAAATACAAATCATACGCGTGAAGAATATGTAAGCCTGTTCATGGACCTGTGTGCCGCCTATATAGACAAGCTGAATAAATATCAGGATTTGGTAAAGAGAAAAGTGAAAGCGAAGCAGACAGATGATCTATTGAAGTTAGTCAATGCCACCAAACTGTCAGATACAGATGCGAAAGAGTTCTTCGTAAACTTCGATACGGCATTTTTGAATTTATACCCTAAATTTATAGAAGAATTTAATGCACTATTGCGGGAGGGTGAAGAAATCATACCTAAAAGAGGAGAAATACTGAATACAGAACTTCGGATATTTGCATTGATACGTATGGGGATTCAAGATAGTTCCAGGATAGCTACCCTCTTGTTCTACTCACCACAAACAATTTATAATCATCGGAGTGTAGTGAAGAATAAGGCAAAGATGAGGGATAGCTTTGAAAAGCAGGTGGAGGAGCTTTGTGCAGTGATGTAGATTCACTTACATTATAAAATAAGACACTTTTTCTTAAGAAAAGAATGTGTATCCATTGCCCTTTCAAATACTTCTGTTACTTTTGTCGACAGCTACAAGATAACTACTAGAAAAACTATTATATTATGAAAAATCTATTCTATTTTATCATTTCGATATGCACGTTATATGCATGTTCCTCGGATTCTGATTTCAACCCGGAAGATGAAAATCCCACTTCTTCTGATTTTTATGAACTTAAAGCTATTCCTGACAAGAAAGTCATGGCGCAGGCTACGATGTTACTGCCGACCATTTAAGTCCCGAAGCCATAAAAGCTCCCATAATAGATTTGGAAAAATTGGAAAACAGCGATGAAGATTATATCTATCGTATGAAAGCCACTTCTTCCGAACCCAGAGACTACGCCGGAGAAAATGCAACAACATTCCTGACTGATATTACCAATAGCCTGATATTGGGAGACATAAATTCCAGAAATGCTCTATCGGTCGGTACCATTCTCAAGCATAAAGAGTTCGAGTCTGATTACAACCATTCTTCACAATATTCTTTTGCCTCCAGCGAACAACTATTTACAGCGGAGCGTTGGTACTTTTCGTTTTTCTATACCTTAGAGAAATATAAATACAGATACCTTACGCAGGAATTTGAAAATGATGTAACCAGTTTGGCAGCAGAAGATATCATAAACAAATATGGCACACACCTTTTAGTGGATGTCGGTATAGGAGCACGATTCAGAGGACTTTACCGGACAGCAGTACCTACAGCGACATCAGCTACCAGCACCACAAAAATCACCTTACTCAGCGCTTTGGAAAAAATAGGCCAGCAAGGTCTCTTTACCGGAAGCGGTGCCGGCGGATGGGAAGAAGAAGTGGCACAAAGCATAGGAGGTCAGCTTATACTGGAATTCTATGGAGGAAATACAAGTTTATTGACTTCACAACCGATAACCGATGGCTTTAATGCCTGGTGGAACTCGTTCAATGAAGAGAATTATACTTTGACGAAAATCACTCAAAATAAAGTCCTTCCTATTTATGAACTAATAGCGGATGCCACCAAAAAAGAGCAAGTGAAAGATGCGATAGAAAAATATATATCCAACCAAAAGTTATCGTTAGTTTCTACCACTCCGTTACTTCAGGCCTGGAATGGCAAAAATCACACATACGACACATCTTACTTAGATATTGCAATGCACTCCAACAAAAAATATGAAGGAGCCATCTGTTCCATCTACAAACAACAAATCACGAGTACCGTACCGTTATATTTATATAGTAACGGAAAAAAGCAACGTCTATCTGTAGAGCTATTGCCAGCCGACACCGAATGGCAACTGGAAAAAGAATTAGGATATGTATACGCTTCGCCCGTAGAAGGAGCCATCCCGCTATACGAAGCCGAAAATAAGAACGATTATTGTTATACTACAGAAGACAAGCAGGAATATGGCACAAAAGGGAGTTGGAAGCAAAAAGGCATTGTATGTTACACAATGCCCCTATAATATAGGATTGCCTGCCAAGTTGAAGCAATTATCAGGATAGGTTCAACTCATACACCGGAGATATCAGCTGCTCCCAACCGACTCTTAAAAGCAGACGGCAATTCCGGCATGGCCCCACTCTGTGTACAAACATAGGCGGAGACTTCCACTGCCAGTTTATGCGCTTCGGGAACAGGTTTCCCACTAAGTATAGCCGATGTAAAAGCAGCAGTAAAAGAATCACCTGCCCCCACAGTATCGGCAACAGGAACTTTCGGTGTATCCTGATAAGATACTACACCCGGAGTAAATACATAACTGCCATTGGTTCCACAAGTCAGAATCAGCATCTTCAGATTATATTTAGCCAAAAGTATCCAGCATTTATCCTGTAAATCAATACCCGGATAACCGAAGATACGGCTGATAGTAACCAGTTCCTCATCATTTATTTTAAGTATGTTGCAGCGGCGCATAGATTCGCAGAGTATTTCTTTCGTATAGAATCCCTGACGAAGATTGATATCGAAAATCTTGATCTGATCTTCTCCATCAGGCATGGTGTCCAGAAAACGTTGAATAGTAGCACGACTCACGGGACTGCGCTGAGCCAGCGAACCGAAACAAACAGCACGGGTGGAAAGGGCCAGACGTTTCAAATCATCCGTAAAAGGAATGTTATCCCAAGCTACCCCCTCTTTAATCTCATAACAGGGAACCCCCACAGCATCAAGAGTAACCTGTACCGTACCGGTAGGATAATCCACTTGCTCAATCTCACAAGTCAGTTTCTTTTGAGCAAAAACATCCAATATTTCCTGTCCGTCAGCATCACGTCCCACTGCACTCACTACACGACTATCAAAACCAAACTGTGATACATGATAAGCGAAATTGGCAGGCGCACCACCTATCTTCTTTCCTTCGGGCAGCACATCCCAGAGTGCTTCACCCATTCCTACGATGATTTTATTCATGATATGATTTATGATTTATGATTTATGATTTATGATTTATGATTTATGATTTATGATTTATGAAAACTATTATTTCTTTATCTTCAAAGTATAGTACAGCAAATAAAGTACTCCGACAGTCATCACGGCTACTGCACCGCTTTGTCCTATGGCATCACTTGCCAATCCCATTGCCAACGGAAAAACAGTTCCACCAAAAAGTCCCATTATCATCAGACCGGAAACTTCATTCTTCTTGCCGGGCATATACAGCAACGCCTGTGAGAAGACAATCGAAAAGATATTCGAGTTTCCGTAACCTATCAGCGCAATGCAAATATAAATAGATGTTTTTGAATGGAAAGCAAAAAGTCCAATCATTGCCAGTAACATCATAAAACTACTGATAGCAAAGAACGATTTAGCATTCATCCTCCTCAAAATAAAAGAACCTGTGAAGCAGCCTGCCGTACGGAAAATGAAGTAGAGACTGGTAGCAAACGCAGCGTCATCCAATCCCATCCCCAAACGCTCCATTAGAATCTTAGGAGCAGTAGTATTCGTACCTACATCGATTCCTACATGGCACATGATACCGATGAAAGAAAGCAAAACAAATGGTTTACCCAATAAAGCCAAACACTCACCGAACGTAGAAGGTTTTCCTTCCTCTTTCTCCTCGGCAATCTGTGTCTGTCCCAACAATAAAACGGCTATCACAGCTATCACCATATAAATAGGAAACAGCACACGCCAACCCAAACCGAACGACGGAATGGCCTGGGTAGCTCCCCACATAGCAATGTAAGGTGCAAGAAACGAAGCAATCGCCTTTACAAATTGTCCGAAGGTAAGGCTACTTGCCAGCCGGTCACCTCTCACAATGTTGGAAAGCAGCGGATTCAGTGAAGTCTGCATCAATGCATTGCCGATACCTAATAAAGAGAAAGAAAGCAGCATCAACGTATAGCTATCACCAAAAACAGGCAATAACAACGAAGCAAAGGTCACAACCAAACTAAGGAGTACCGTCTTTTTTTGTCCGATACGGCTCATCAACATACCTGTCGGCACAGAGAAGATCAGGAACCAGAAGAAAACCAGCGAAGGGAAGATGTAGCTTGAGAGTCAGTCAGACCCAAATCTGCTTTTACATAGTTGGAGGCGATGCCTACCAGATCCACAAATCCCATAGCGAAAAAGCAGAGCATCACAGGGATCAGCTTGGATAACGAAGAATTAGATTTCATTGTTGTATGGTATTAATTTAAGTATTTCTTGCTCGGAAAAGCACGTTGCAAAGGAAGCGAATATCAGAACAACAGGATAACAATCTTGTTACAAAGAGTGGCAATTATGATACAAGAATGTTTTTTAAGCGCATTTCAAGGGCATTATTTCTCTTTTTAGCTACATTTGTGGAAAATTATCCAAAGAAACTTTTTAAACAACAATATGGAAACACTCTTTAATGGACGACTCAGCATTGAAGTTTCTGCACATGGAGCAGAGCTATGCAGTATTTTTTCTAATGGAAAAGAATATCTATGGCAGGCAGATCCTGCATTCTGGAAACGCCATTCGCCGGTACTCTTCCCGATTGTAGGAAGCGTATGGGAGAATGAATATCGAAACGAAGATACCACCTATGTCCTCACTCAGCATGGATTTGCCCGCGACATGGAGTTCACACTGATATCCGAGGAAAACGATGAAGTCCGCTACCAGCTTGTCAGCAACGAAGAAACACTCAAGAAATATCCTTTCCCATTCCGTCTCACCATCGGCTATCGCATCCGCGAGAAGAAGGTCGATGTCATGTGGGAAGTAGAGAATACCGGGGAGAAGGAAATGCACTTCCAGATTGGTGCACATCCGGCATTCTACTATCCGGATTTCGATGCCGAAACGCAAGAACGGGGGTTCTTCGGTTTCAATAAGAAAAGCGGACTGAAATACATACTTATTTCTGAAAAAGGATGTGCCGACCCGGACACCCAATATCCTCTGAAACTGACAAACGACTTGTTGCCATTGGACACACATACATTTGACAAAGATGCACTTATATTGGAGGGAAGCCAGGTGCGGCGGGTTACTCTATATAATAAGGAGAAAGCTCCTTATCTCAGCCTCCATTTTGATGCACCTGTTGTCGGACTGTGGTCGCCACCTGCCAAGAATGCCCCGTTTGTCTGTATTGAACCATGGTACGGTCGTTGCGACAAAGCACATTATACAGGAGAGTATAAAGATAAGGATTGGGTACAGCATCTGCAACCCGAAGAGGTATTCAAAGGAAAATATACCATTGAAATAGAAGAATAAAGGAGAAGCCGTACCTGGTCCGTATCTGGTCCAAACGCTTAGGTACGGACCAGCTACGGAGCGGGTACGGCTTTGATAAAATTCGGGTACAGAAAAGGAGGAAATATAGACCAATCTTATTTCAACTTATAAACCTTGAATGAACTTACCGCATAGCTACCGCCTTTGGCATAGAAACTGATACGGTTGTAAGGTTCCGAAGGAAACACAAGGTTTGTCATTGCGAAACGTCCGTCATCGCCAAACACTTCAATACTTGATTTATCAACGAAAAGACGCAGCGTCATTTCCGAATTGCCTTCTATCGGAGCAAGAGTCAGCACCGGAAAGTCCGAACTGAATGATACGACTCCGCTCTTACTACGATCCATCGCAAACTTCTTCTCTACCAGGTTATAGTAAATATCCACTTCTTCTCCTTTTGAATTGAAAAGTTGGAAGCCAATGACTTCTGCATTTCTGTTCTTAATCGTCATTTCAATTTCATACGTACCTGTATTATCCGAAAGCAGTTTGTCCATATTATAAGTACGGTCCACCTTGAAGGAATGCTTCTTTTCTTCTTTCCCACGCAGTTTCAGCAGTTCTCGCGAAGGGGAAGATTTCAGATAAGTTTCACCCGCCGAAGTATAGAGACTCAGGTCACGGGGAACAGAGTTACCACTGCGATACTGAGTAGTAGGTACATTGTTGGCATATTGCCAGTTGCTCATCCATGCCAGCGCTATATGGCGTCCTTCGGGCGCATTACTCCAAGTCACGGTAGCATAGTGATCTTTTCCCCAGTCCATCCACTTGGTGTTTTTCGGTGATTCATTCACAAACTTCTTTCCATCGAAGGTACCTACAAAGTATTGAGTGGCACTTCCACCGAAAGGTCCGCCGGGATTAATATTACAGATTAGAACCCATTTCTTCAGTTCCGTACCTTCAATAGGCAGTTCTATCAGGTCGGGACATTCCCATACACCACCATGAGCCCCCTGACCTTCACCGAAACTACTTTCATAAGCCCAGTCCTTCAGATTAGCTGAAGAGTAGATTTGCATTTCCTGACCTACGGCAAGAATCATGATCCATTTATCGGTAGCGTCATGCCAGAAAACTTTCGGATCACGGAAATCACGTTGGGTGGAAGTCAGTATAGGATTACGCGCATACTTCTTGAATGTCTTTCCGTTGTCCAGACTGTAAGCCATACTCTGTACCTGGCGATCGCTGGCCGAAGTATAGAAAGCTATGATCGCACCGGCACCAAAGCCTGCCGTATTATCCTTATCAACCACACAGGAACCACTGAAGATAGTTCCCAACGCATCGGGCGCAATGGCTATCGGCTGATGTTCCCAATTCACCAGGTCTGTACTGGTGGCATGTCCCCAATGCATATTTCCCCACATAGAACCGTAAGGATTGTATTGATAAAACAAATGATAAACACCATCTTTATATACCATACCGTTCGGATCATTCATCCAGCCATATTGAGGAGTGAAGTGATAAAGCGGACGGAAACTCTCGCGATTGGATGTATCAAACTCATTGGAAAGTTTCATTTCATCCCAGCAAATAGCCGTATCGGGTATCAACTGGAAGTTGAAAGAAAGTGATTTATTATCAAATCCGGAGAGATCTACCGGAACAAAATAGTCTACCTTATTTATAGCCAGACGAACATTCATATTGCGCACTACGTCATTATCGGCTATCATATATAGCTTTGCCTCCGGAGCAGCCTCTTCCACGGGAAGCAACAGAAATTTCTTCTGGTTCTCAATCTGGACAATGCTCTGTCCGTCACCTAAATGTTTAATCACGAAAGGAGGATTAATAGCCTGACACGAAAAGACAGACCAGATTGTACCTATTATAAAGGTAAGGGTCCATCGCACAGTCAACAAATTGTTTTTTAAATTCATGATGTTTTTGGGTATTACATTTAATCTGTCTCTTATACACATCTCCGAGCCCACGA
>ERZ1504461.168-NODE-168-length-15534-cov-3.715033_pt1 | contig 15534 bp, 13 predicted proteins | sample MGYA00574788_ERZ1504461 | MGnify/ENA primary metagenome ERZ1504461 (study PRJEB39906, sample SAMEA3182109) | gut metagenome | biome: human; feature: gut; material: Stool; isolation source: human stools | place: Canada | collected 2013-04-23 ...
GTTCCCGACGACCGGCAGGCTCCCGCAAAGTCATTCGAGCATCCCCTTGAGCGTCTTTTTCATCAGGTCGTGGTCGCGGAAGTCGTTACGCAGCTCATAGCTGCCGTCGCGGTCGACCAGCACGTAGGACGGAATGCCGTCGATCTGGAATTTCTCGCAAAGGTATTTCCACTGTGCGTCGTCGAGCCGGTAATGCTTGCCCGCGATTTTGGCGATGCTGGTCTTGTAGGCGACCAGCGGCGAGGTCTCGTTGGCGATGTATATCCACACCAGGTCGTCGCTCTTCAGTTCCCCGCTCTTGAGCGGCTCGTTCGCTTTGATCGAAGCCCGGCAGGGGCCGCACCACGTGTTCCAGAAATCGACGAACACCACCTTGCCCTTGTAGGGCGCTACAATCGCATCGAACAGCTTGTCGACGGCAACCTCGGGCGTCGTTTCGATACGAACATCCTTCACCGACTCCAGCTCCTTGCGTACACGCGCCTGCATCGCCTCGCAGGCCTCGGCGTAGAACGGCTCCTTGAGCGAATGCAACAGGTCGAGGTCTTCCTGCGTAAGGGCGTTGTTCTCGGCCTTGGACGGAAGCTGATATACCTTGGGAAGGTCGGCCAGGATGCCCTCGGTAGCGTGCGCGATATTCGCCCAGCCGATATGCGGGGCGATGATGGAGTAGCAATAGTCCGAGGAGGACATGCCCATCAGCAGTTTCGGGTTATTCAGGTCGAAAAGCCCGGCCAGCACCGTATAATGCTCCGGTGCGAAAACGGCGAATTCGTAGTCAACCTTCTTGCCGTAATCCCAATCCTCGTGCCGGCTCCGGTAATTGTGTTCCAACAGTCCGGGCCCGTTGGACATGGCCCCGAGCGCCTCCTGCTGCAACGTGAGCAGGGACAATTCCTTCATCATCCCGGACACCGGGCTGCGCGCGATGCTGTCCGCCAGGATTTCGTATTTCGACACGACCATCTGCGTATACTCGTCGGCACTCATGCGGTAATCCGCGAAATCGCCCGAATAGAGGTTCATGCGGATACTGCTGCCGCCGCTCGCATCCACCAGCGCATTGAGATCCGCATACGCCCCGGTCGTATAGAGCCTGCGCCCGGGCGCAGGCTCGCATTCCTTGTCGCGGCGCTGCACGATGGCCCGGCCGCCTGCCTCCATAGCGATATACATGTCCAGCGTTTCACCGGGGGCAATCCAGCACATCCCGAATACCGGGCCGCACGAAACATAGGCCATGGCCGTACCGTACTGTTCGAATCGCAGGGTTGCCGTGCCGCTTTCGGGGTCGATGGCCGCCGTATGCTCTTCCTGACCGTTCAGCAGCGAATTGACATACATGGCGACCTCCTTCACCATTCCCCTGCGGTACCCCAGCAGGCGGACGTTCACGGTGGTCGTCCCCACAGCGAGAATCGGTTCGGGAACGGGGCCGTCTTCGGGGGCCTTCCGCAGTGCGCGGGGTAATCCCTCGGGATAACGCGGATACTCCTTTTTACCCGTCAGGTCGACCCCGTAGAGTTTGAAGCAGTCGTCGCAGTCCGATTCGATGAAATCGAACGATTTGGTTCCCCGCGGCAGCGGCCCGAATTTCAGCACGAACGACGCTTCCCCCGAGTCGGGCATCCAGAAGAGCGAATCGGGGAGGATACCTTCGCTGCCCTGCAACATGTATTTCTGCCCGTCGGCCAGCAGGTAGGTGCCCGCGTCGATGCGGATACAGTTGTGCGGCCGGAAATAGGCATCGACATGCAGCACGGTCGCCGTGTCGCTCAGTTCTATTTTCGGAAAGTCGAGCGTCATGGTGTTGGCAGCCCCGATCAGGGGGTTCTCGACAACACGGTTTGCCGGGGTGCATGACGCAAGGAGCATCCCGACCGCCACCGCACCGGAGGTTAGCAGTTTTCTCATAATTCGGGGTTTTAGGTTATGACAAATATAACCTTTTATTCCTTTGCGCAACTATTTCCGCACAAGTATTTTACGGCCCGCCGGCAAATAAAAGGGGGCTGCACCCTGCGGCGCAGCCCCCTCCTCATTAACCCCTGCCCGTTACTTTTCGATCAGCGAAATCGAGCGCTGGATGAAATCCGTCAGGCTCTTGCCCTTGAGCATGCCGTTCGTGAGCAACGCCAGGTCGATGATCTGTTTCACGAGCCTGTTTTCGCCGCCGATCTCGCGCAGCCGCTCGTTGCGCTCATCGCGCAGCGTGACGACCTTCTTCGACAACTCCTCGCGCATGGATTTCTCTTCGGGGGTAAGCTCCTCCTCTTTCTTGCCCTTGGTAACCTCCTCGAAGCGGTTTTCCTCGGCCACGGCCGCGTCGATCTTCTTGGTGATGGACTTCAGCTTGTCGCCGTAAGCCTTCTCGGCATCGGAGAGGATGTCCGCGACGATGGGGTGGTTGCCGTTCACCGCGATGGTGAAGTTGTCGGGCATCTGCCCGTAGAACTGGCTCATGCCCCCGCCGCCCGCTGCGGCCATCTCCTTCATACGGCGCATGAATTCGTTCTGCGTAATCACCACGGGCGCCTCGTCGGGCGACATCGCCTCGAACGAAATGTTGTAGTGTATCTTTTCGTCCTTGGGCATCTGGCTCTCGAATACCGGGCGCAACAACTCCTGCTGCGCTTCGGTGAGCGACATCCTGATGTTGTCCTCCTTCTGGATGAGCTTGTCGATCACATCGCTGTCCACGCGCACGAAACGCGTCTCCTTGTTTTTCGACTCGTACCAGTTGACATAGTGGTTGTCCAGCTGGCCGTCCATCAGCAGCACGTCGTAGCCCTTGCCCCTGGCGGCTTCGAGGAACGTGTGTTTTTCCACGGGGTCGTCCACATAGAGCAGCACGACGGTCTTGTTCTTGTCGGTCTGGTTCTCCTTTACCTTCTCGAGATACTCCTTGGGCGTGAAATACTTGCCCTCGACGTTCTTCCAGAGCATGAAATCCTGCGCCTTCTCGGCGAACTTCTCGTCGGTGAGGATGCCGTACTGGATAAAGATCTTCAGGTCGTCCCATTTCGACTCGTAATCCGGGCGCATCGTGTTGAACAGCTCCTGCAGCCGGTCTGCGACCTTGCGGGTGATGTAATTCGAGATCTTCTTCACGTTGGCATCGCTCTGCAGGTAGCTCCGCGACACGTTCAGCGGAATGTCCGGCGAGTCGATCACGCCGTGCAGCAGCGTCAGGTATTCGGGCACGATGCCTTCGACCTGGTCGGTCACGTAGACCTGGTTCGAATAGAGCTGTATCTTGTTCTTCTGAATCTCGAAGTTGTTGTGTATCTTCGGGAAATAGAGGATGCCCGTCAGGTGGAACGGGTAGTCGATGTTCAGGTGGATCGAGAACAGCGGCTCGTCGCTCATGGGGTAGAGCTCGTGGTAAAACTCCTTGTATTGCTCCTCGGTAATGTCGGCCGGCTTGCGCGTCCACAGCGGGTCGACGTTGTTGATGACGTTGTCCTTGTCCGTGTCGACGTACTTGCCGTCCTTCCACTCCTTGACCTTGCCGAAGGCAATCGGGATCGGCAGGAAACGGCAGTACTTGCGCAGCAGCCCCTCGACTTTCGAATCCTCGGCATATTCGAGCGCATCCTCCGACAGGTGCAGGACGATGGTCGTACCGCGGTCATGCGCCTCGTCGGTCTCCTCCATTTCGAATTCGGGCGTCCCGGTGCAGCTCCAGCGCACGGTCTTGGCACCCTCCTTCCAGGATTTCGTAATGATCTCCACCTTGTCGGCCACCATGAACGACGAGTAGAAACCCAGTCCGAAATGCCCGATGATCGCCTGGTTCTTGTACTTCTCCATGAACTCCTCGGCTCCCGAGAAAGCGATCTGGTTGATGTATTTGTCGACCTCTTCGGCCGTCATGCCGATGCCGCGGTCGGTTACGGTCAGCGTTTTGGCATCCTTGTCCGCCGAAACGCGGATCGTCAGGTCGCCCAGGTCGCCCTTCATTTCGCCGATCGACGAGAGGGTCTTCAGTTTCTGGGTTGCGTCGACTGCATTGGAGATCAGCTCGCGCAGGAAAATCTCATGGTCTGAATAAAGGAATTTTTTGATCACGGGGAATATGTTCTCCGTCGTCACTCCGATTTTTCCGTTTTTCATAGTTTTATCGTTGTATTATAATTTGATTCGTCTCTGCCCCAGTTTCAACAAACCGTGTGCCAGCCCCCGATTCCTGCCAAACTGTCAGTCGCGCATGACAGCATATGCCGAAAAAAAGTTGCCGCAGCGAGAGTTTTGCCTTATATTTGTACGACGGATTCAAACACACGACCAACTATGGATTTCCTCTCGTTAGCCAAGAAACGGTATGCCTGCCGTAAATATACGGCCCAAAAGGTCGAACAGGCAAAACTCGACACGATCCTCGAAGCCGGCCGCGTGGCTCCCACAGGCGCCAACCGCCAGCCCCAGCGGCTCATCGTCGTGCGTTCCGAAGAAGGCATGGCACGCCTGGCACGCTGCACGCGCGATTTCGGGGCGCCCTGCGCCATCATCGTATGCGCCGATACCGGCCAGGCCTGGGAGCGGAAATACGACGGCAAGGTGATCGGCGACATCGACGCTTCGATCGTCACCGACCACATGATGCTTTGCGCCGCGTCGCTGGGGCTCGACACGCTGTGGATCTGCATGTTCAAACCCGAAGCCGTACGCGCGGAATTCAACCTGCCGGAGCATGTCGAACCGGTGAATATCCTGCTCGTGGGCTACGGCGCCGGCATCCCGGCCGACCCAGGCCGCCATGAGCTGCTGCGCAAACCGCTGTCGGAGACGGTCGTCGAAGAACGATTCTGAGCCTCCGCCCCGCTAAAAACAATCCGGGAGAACACAGCCGGGGTGCTGCGGCAATGCCCGGCGGCCGTCCGCTCGTCCGTCGAGCCGGAGGCTGCCCGCGTCCCGCCCCCATGAACCGGATCGGCTCCGAATTCATCCATGCCGGCATCCGACACCCCGATAATCCCCGAAAAACGGGCGCCGCAAGGTTCATACCGACCTGCGGCGCCCGTTTTCATCGGACACGGTTCCGGATTCCGGAACAACAACTATTTGGCGTACAACCGGAATTTCATGCTCCACGTCCCGCCCGGGGCGATCGACCGGAAACCTTCGGCTTCGGGGTCGGGCATGTTCGGGGCGTTGGTCGTCCACGACTGCGGCTCGGGGCAGCAGTAGGGAACCTTGCCGCCGTTGTTCCAGATCGTCCAGCAGGTCGTCTGTCCGTCGACCTCGTAGCAGGTGCGTACACCCGTGCGCAGGTTCTCGACCAACGCGCCGCGGAACGGCTTGCCGTCCACCTCGATCTCGCGCACTGTGAAAGCCGCCTCGATCGGATCGCAGTCCGTTACCTGCAACCCCGCACCGCGCAGTCGGGCAAACTTCTCCGACAACGGCAACTTGCGGCCCGTCGGGATGTTACGTTCGCTCAGCTCAACCCGTTCTCCAACCGCCGCACGCATCACGTAATCGCCTGCCGCACCTCCGGCGAAGGGAATCCGCATCGGTGTATGGAACCCCACGCCGACGGGCATCGGCTCCTTGCTGCGGTTGGCGAACATCACCTCCTGTTCCAGCCCCCGGGCCGTGAGGCGGTATACGATCTTGCACTTGAACTCGTGCGGGAAATCGCGGAATATCGCATCGTTCCCCGCATTCGAATAGTAGCGGCATTCGACCAGCACCTCGTCCGCGGTTTCCCACGCCTTCGACACGGCGAAAGGCTGGCTCTTGAGAATACCGTGGTGATAGTGGCCTCCTTTCGCGTCGGTGATCGGGAAGCGGTAGGTGCGCCCGTCGAACGTGTATTGCCCGTCTGCAATGCGGTTGGGCGGGAAGAGGATCGGCAGTCCGAACACATGCGGGCGCCGCCGGAACTCTTCGACCTCATCCCCGGCGGGTGCACGCAGGATTTCGATACCGCGCCGCGTGTCGGCCAGCCGCACGAGGTTGGCGCCCATGTCCGGAACCAGCAGGGCCGCGTAGTCCCCTTTCGAAAACTCCACGGCCCGCATTCCATGCCACGCTATGCTGCGCAGCATCTTAGAGCAGCTTTTCGATCTTGGCGACCAGCGCATCCTTCGATGCGGCGCCGACCTGCTTGTCCACCAGTTCCCCGCCCTTGAGGAAGATAATGGTGGGGATGTTGCGCACGCCGTATTTCGCCGTGATCTCATCGTTCTCCTCCACGTCGCACTTGGCGATCAGAACGCGGCCCTCATACTCGGTGGCGAGCTCGTCCACAATGGGGGCTACCATGCGGCAGGGACCGCACCATTCGGCCCAGAAGTCGATGACGACGGGCAGCTCTGACGAAAGTACTTCCTGAAAATTCTCCTTTGTGATTGCTAAAGCCATAATTACAAGGTTTTTAATTGTTTGTATAGTTTATGCGATCGAATACTTTATGTCGTTGTCCTCCAAATAGCCTACCAGCGACTGCGTGAGGCTGACCTTGTAGCTCTTCGAGAAAAGGCTCAGCGAGACATGCGCGTCGCGGTCGTAGACATTGACCCGGAACAGGGTTTCGCCCCGAGCTTCGCGGACACGTTCCGACAGGTCGCGGATCAGCTCCTGCGTCACCTCCTGCACGGGCAGCTGCACGTGCATCTCCTTGATCATCGTGTCGCGCATCTCCGAGAGCTGCACCATCGAGATGATCTTGAATTCCAGCTCCTTGTCGTTATAGGGCTTGGGCTGCACGCGGCCGCGGATAAAGAGGAAATAGTCCGAGAAGAGGTATTTGCGGAAATTCTCGTAGTCCTTGCCGAACAGCGCGAACTCGTGCGTGCCGTTGTAATCCTCCAGCACGAATTTGCCCCACGGCTTGCCGGTTTTGGTCATCAGGTTCTGCACGCTCACGACCATGCCCGCCACGGCGATCTCCTGCCCCTTGAAAGGTTCGAGGTTCTCCAGCTCCGTGAGCTGGGTCTTGCACATGTGGTTGATGATGACCTTATAGTCGTCCAGCGGGTGTGCTGACAGGTAAAGGCCGATCATCTCGCGCTCCTTGGCAAGGGTCTCCAGCTGCGTCCAGTCGGCGCACGCCGGCAACACGGGGCGCTGGATGTCCACCTGCCCGCCGCCTCCGAAAAGGCTCTGCTGGGCGTTGTTCTTCTCGGCCTGGAAACGCTGTCCGTAACGCATCAGCTGTTCGATGAAGGTAATGCCGGTATTGTCACGTGCATCCGCTCCGAAGAACTTGCCCCGGTGGAAGCCCGATATCGAATCGAACCCGCCGGCATAGGCCAGGTTCTCGAAGCATTTGCGGTTCACGGCCGTGAAATTCACCCGTTCCATCAGGTCGTATATATCCTTGAAGCGGCCGTTGGCATTGCGTTCGGCGATGATGCTCTCCACGGCGGCTTCGCCGACGCCCTTCACGGCCCCCAGCCCGAAACGCACGTCGCCCGACTTGTTCGACGAAAAGGTGCGCATCGACTCGTTGATGTCGGGGCCCAGCACCCGGATGCCCATGCGCTTGCACTCGTTCATGTAGAGCGTCAGCTGCTTGATGTCCGCCAGGTTTCGGCTCAGCAGCGCCGCCATGAACTCCGAAGGGTAGTGCGCCTTCAGGTAACCGGTCTGGTAGGCCACGTAGGCGTAGCAGGTCGAGTGCGACTTGTTGAAGGCATAGGATGCGAACGCCTCCCAGTCGCCCCAGATCTTGTCGCAGATCTTCTCGTCGTGCCCGCGCTCCTTACAGCCGTTGATGAACTTGGGCTTCATCTTGTCCAGCACGTCGCGCTTCTTCTTACCCATGGCCTTACGCAGCGTGTCGGCCTCGCCGCCCGTGAACCCGGCGAGCTTCTGCGACAGCAACATGACCTGCTCCTGGTAGACCGTGATGCCGTAGGTGTCGCTCAGGTACTCCTCCATGTCGGCGATCTCGTAGGTCACCGGCTCCTGCCCGTGCTTGCGGGCGATGAAATTGGGGATGTACTCCATCGGGCCCGGACGGTAGAGGGCGTTCATGGCGATCAGGTCTTCGAAACGGTTGGGCTTGAGGTTGCGCAGGTGCTTCTTCATGCCCGGGGACTCGAACTGGAACAGGCCGGTGGTATCGCCGCGTGCAAAGACCTCGTAGGTCTGGGCGTCGTCCAGCGGGATGTCGTCGATGTCCACGTCCACGCCGTGCACCGCCTTGACATTCTCCACGGCGTCCTTGATGATCGACAGCGTACGCAGTCCCAGGAAGTCCATCTTGATCAGGCCGACGCTCTCGACCTCCTTGCCCTCGAATTCAACCACGTTCAGCTCGGCATCCTTGGCAATGGCCATCGGCGCGAACTTCTCGAGGTCGTCCTGGCCGATGATCACGCCGCAGGCGTGCACGCCCGTCTGGCGGATCGAGCCTTCGAGTTTCTCGGCGTACTTGAGCGTATTGCGTATCAGCTGGTTGGGCGACTCGCGCTCGGCGGCCAGTTCGGGAGACTCCTTGTATACGAAATCGAACGGCGTCTCGCCGTGTTTCTTGTCGGGGGTGATCTTGTCGGGCACCAGTTTCGACAGGCGGTCGCTCTCCGAGAGGGCGAGCTTCTGCACACGGGCAACGTCCTTGATGGCCATCTTGGGCGCCATGGTGCCGAACGTCACGATTTGGGCAACGCGCTTCTGGCCGTATTTCTGCACGCAGTAGCGCAATACGTCGGCGCGGCCGTCCTCATCGAAGTCGACGTCGACATCGGGCAGCGAGATACGCTCGGGGTTGAGGAAACGCTCGAACAGCAGGTCGTATTTCAGCGGGTCGATATTGGTGATCTTCAGGCAGTAGGCGACCACCGAACCCGCGGCCGAACCACGGCCGGGGCCCACCGAGACCCCCATTTCGCGGGCGGCGCGGATGTAGTCCCACACGATCAGGAAGTAGCCCGGGAAACCCATCCACTCGATCGTATCCAGCTCGTATTTGAGCCGTTGCTCGACCTTCTCGTCCAGCACCTCGCCGTAACGACGGTGCGCGCCCTTGTAGGTGAGGTCTACGAGGTAGCAATATTGCTTGGCGACCATCAGCCTGTCCGACAGCTCCTTGTCATGGGCGACGAGCCGCTCCAGCTCTTCGACCGACACACAGGCGCCGATCCTGGCCAGCAACTCCGCGTCCTCGATCTTCTTGACGAAGGATTCGCGGAGCTCCGCGAGGTCGATCTTGAAATCCTCCGGCGGCGGGAAGTTCGGCATCAGGGGGGCGTGCGTGAGCTTGTAGTCCTCGCATTTGGCGGCGATCTCGAGCGTCGTGGCCAGTGCCTCGGGGTGGTCGGGGAACAGCGCGGCCATCTCCTCGGGTGATTTGAGGTACTCCTGGAACGTGTAACGCATACGGTTAGGGTCGTCCAGGTCGCGCCCCGTATTGAGGCATATCAGGTGGTCGTGCGCCACGGCATCCTCCGCGAGGATGAAGTGCACGTCGTTGGAACAGATGTACTTCACGCCGAACTTGGCGGCCAGCTCCAGCAGCGCCTTGTTCACCCGCAGCTGGTTCTCGTAGACGTCCGCATCCTTCTGCGGGTCGCCCGAGGGATGCAGCTGCAATTCGAGGTAATAGTCGTCGCCGAAGACCCCCTTGAACCACTGCACCACGCGCTCGGCCTCCTCCATGTCGTTGTGCATGATGGCCTGGGGCACCTCGCCGCCCAGACATGCCGAGCAGCAGATCAGCCCTTCGTGGTACTGTTCGAGCAGTTGCTTGTCGATGCGCGGCTTGTAATAGAACCCCTCGGTAAACGAGTAGGAGACCATCTTGCAGAGGTTGTGGTAGCCTTCGAGGTTCTTGGCCAGCAGGATCAGGTGGTCGCCGGCCTTCTCGTCCTTGTCCTTCTCGAAACGGTTTTTCACCACGTAGACCTCACAGCCGAGGATCGGCTTCACCCCGGCGTCCGTAGCGGTGTCGTGGAAATTCTTGACACCGTACATGTTGCCGTGGTCGGTGATGGCGATGGCATTCATCCCCAATGCTTTGGCGCGTTTGATGAGCGGCTTGATGGCCGCGGCGCCGTCGAGGATCGAATATTGGGTATGTACGTGCAGATGGACGAATTCAGGCATGGTCGTAACTCTTCAAATTTATCGCACAACAAAGATAGGGATATTTCCGCAGAATTCGTGGCAGGGCTCTTGCATTTTATCAACAAAATTCCTAACTTTAGGTATCCAACAAAAACCGAGAGATTATGCAAGACGAAACCATGGTTGTATTGGCGGAATACAACACCATCACAGAAGCCGAGATCGCGAAATCCATGCTCGACAGCGCAGGGATCTGGTCGATGATCCGCAACGAATATATGTCGGCCATTTACCCCATAGGCACCATGCCCGCACAGGTCGTCGTGCGTCCCGAGGACGCCGAGAAGGCCAGGGCGATGCTTCAGCACAGATAAAAACGGCGCCGCCCGTCCTGCGCCAGGCAGGCTGCCGGCGGCAGCGGAGGGCTGTTCGGAACGGCGCGTACCGGCATCGCGTCCGGGAAGGCCATGCATCGAAAAGGGTGTACGTGCAGGTTGCACGTACACCCTTTTCGATTTTACGCGGCACGCAGTCCGGCGCCGCACGGGTCAGGTGAAATTGATCCGGTACTCGTAGGCCGTCCGCTGCGGCACGCCGCGCACGCGGCGGGGCACCCAGTGACCTTTGCTGGCCTTGATGACGCGGATGACCTCCCGGGAGAGTTTCTCGTCGGGCGACGAGAGCACCTCGCCGATCGTGACCTTCCCGTCCGGTTCGATGTAGAAACGCACATGCACCAGCCCGGCCACGCCGCGCGAGGAGAACCGCTCGTCGTAACGCAGCCGCACCCGCGCCCATTCGTGGAAAGTCTCGTCGGGGTCGCCGCCCATGAACAGCAACGGGTCGGCCTCCTGCCGCTTGGCGATCTTCTCCACCGGAAGGCGCATCGTCAGCCGCCAGGTATAACTTACGGACAGACCGTCCTTCCGGGCCGGCGTCCACGCTTCGAGGCGCCCCAACGCCTCGGTCACGAGCTGCTTCGTACGCTCCGTCGCGGGCTCGGCATCGCATTTGTCGCGCCCCTGACAGGTATTGTCCAGGAAACGCCACCCGTCCACCCGTCCCGCCGTGTCCACCGTAAAGGCGACCACGACCTGCGGCGAAAGCTCCGACGCCGGGATTTGCTTCTCTATCGCCAATTTCTCGGTTTCGCCCATCAGCCTTGCCATGAAGCGTTTGGCATCGGCGCCCTGAAAACGGGGCGGCTGGGTCTGCTGCGCCGCGGCACCGCACCACAGGGCCAGTGCCGCCAATAAGATCGCTGTACGTTTCATATGCCCTTCGTTTTAAGGTTTATTCGTTCCATATCCGCCACGAAGCCTCGGCCTGCCGGCGGAACATCACCTCGCCGTTGAGTATGCGCGCCCCGCGCTGGCGCCCCAGGTCGAGGAACCGGGTCAGGGGCGGGTTGTATACCAGGTCGAGCAGGTAGTGCCCGGGCGTAAGGTAGCCGTAGGGGATTCGCGGCGCGGCATCGACGGCGGGGTAGGTTCCCACGGGCGATGCGTTGACTATGAGGCGGCTCTGCTCCACGGCCTCGCACGGCAGGTTGTCGTAGGTGTAGTTGCCCTTTGCGGCGTCACGTGACACGAGGTCGAACGGGATGCCCCGCTCGGCGAGCACATACTGCACGGCCTGCGACGCCCCACCCGTACCCAGTACGAGGGCATGCGAGGGCTGTTCGCCCCCGAGCAGGCAGTCGAAGGCGGCCCGCAGGCCGATGACATCGGTATTGTGTCCCACGAGGCGTGAGTCTGCCGTACGGCGCACGCAGTTTACGGCGCCGACCAGCCGCGCATCGTGCGACAGGTCGTCGAGCAGCGCCATGACCTCGCGTTTGTAGGGGATCGTGACGTTGAAGCCGCACAGGTCGGGAGTCTCCGCCAGCAGGCGCTCCAGCGCCCCGATTTCGGGCAGTTCGTAGAGGGTGTAGGTGCAGTCGGCAATCCCCTCGCGTTCGAATTTCGCCGCGAAATAGGCTGCCGAGGCGGAGTGCCCCAGCGGCCGGCCGATAAGTCCGAAACGCCGCATGGCTATTCCTCCTGTTTTTTGACGACGATGCGCGCCGCGAGTTCGATGCAGTAAATCGCCAGGAATCCCACGATGCAGAGTACGATGGCCTCCGCGAGCAGTGCATCCTGCTGCGTGAGGGCCTCGAAACGGCCGGGCGCGACGTTGCTCTCGACGAGCGGCATGATCTTGCCGTGGCTGTCGGTGTAGGTTTCGACGACCTCTTTCCACGGCCACACCTTGTTGAGCGAGCCGACCATGAAACCCATCAGCACAGCCACCGTCACATCGTGCCAGTGCTTGAGCAGCCACGACAGCAGGTGCGAAAAGCTGATGATGCCCGCCACGGCGCCCACGACGAAGATCACGATGACCGGGATATTCATACGAGATTCGCCTTAGTCTCATGGGCTCGGAGATGTGTATAAGAGACAGGATGAAGGCGCCCGAAATGCCGGGCAGGATCATGGCGCAGATGGCGATGGCGCCCGACAGCATGATGAACCACCACGTGTCGGGGGTCTCGGTCGGCGTGGCGATGGTGATCCACCATGCGGCGGCCGCGCCGACCAGGCATGCGGCGACAGTCCGGACGTTCCAGTGCCCGATCTGCCTGGCCACGAGCAGCGCCGAGGCGACGATCAGCCCGAAGAAGAACGACCAGATGGCAATCGGGTGGTGCGTGAGCAGGTAGGTCATCAGCCGCGCCAGCGAGAAGATGGCGATCCCGATCCCGATCAGCACGGGCAACAGAAAACGGCCGTTGACGTGGCGCCAGAACTCCTTCAGACGCAACGTGCCGAGCAGCCGCAGGGCGGTGCCGTTCACGCTCTTGATCGACTCGATCAACTCCTCGTAGATGCCCGAAATAAAGGCGATCGTTCCTCCCGATACACCGGGAACCACATCGGCCATGCCCATGGCGCAGCCCTTCGCTGCAAGCAGCAGATATTGTGTAAATTTCATATCATCGGTATTTAGCCCACAAATATAGCGAAATTGCGGGAATCTGCTAAACGAAGGTGCACGATTAGGGGAAATTCCATAATCGTGCACCTGTTTTCTGCCGGGGGATTCCGCCGTCTGCCGTCATCCTTCCGCGGGTTCGGGCTTGCGCTCGAAAAATTCGGGCTTGCTGCGGCGGATGAAATCGACGGCCTCGGACAGCCCTTCGGAGAATTTGGCGAAATCCTCCTTGTAGAGGAAGATCTTGTGCCGGTCGTACGAGAAACTCCCGTCGGGGTTCTGCATCTTGCGGCTCTCGGTGATCGTCAGGAAATAGTCGTCGCCGCGCGTGGCACGCACATCGAAGAAATAAGTGCGGCGGCCGGCTTTCACGGCTTTGGAAAGAATCTGGTCTCCATATTCTTCCGCATCCCGGCGGGATGGTTGGTGAGGGGTCATGGGGCAGTAGGTTTGGGTTATTTTCGGTTGAACGAATATAAGCAAAATAAACATGCAATCCCAAAAAATCCCCTCCTAATCTTCCGGCGCCAGCAGGGATTCCCCCTTGTGCTCCCAATCGGCGAGTATCTCCACGGCGCGGCGGTAGGCCTCGTTCTGCGCCGGGTTCATCACCCGGTAGAATGCCGCCGTATCGAAAAGCCGCTGCGCCACGAGCGCCTTGAGCTGTATGCGCATCAGCGGCGCCGAGGCTGCGAAGCCCTGCTCGTCGAACTCCACGCCGCGCTGTCCGCCCAGCCCGGTAAGCCCTTCGAGCATCGCATCGCCGGCCTCGAACCCCTTGTCGAACGCCTCGAACGTGGGGTAGGCCTTCTCCAGTGCGGCACGCTCCCGATCCATATAGGAAATGACGTATTCGTTGACCACGCCGCGGCGGATCAGGTTGGCATAGTAGGCCGAGAACCCGGCCGTATCGGCTCCGACCAGGACGTCGGGGCGGATGCCGCCCCCGCCGTAGACCGTGCGCCCCGTACGCAGGGTGCGGTACTCCGGCGCCCCGGCATCGAGCGAATCGCGCACCGGATCGTCATAGCGGCGCAGGTGGTCGAGGTAGTATTCGCGGCGCTTGCCCTTCTCGTAGGGCCGCTGGATGACGCGCCCCGAAGGGGTGTGGTAACGGGCCACGGTGATGCGCACGGCCGAGCCGTCCCCCAGTCCGATCTGGCGCTGCACCAGCCCTTTGCCGAAACTCGGACGGCCGACGACGATGCCCCGGTCCCAATCCTGCACGGCACCGGCGACGATCTCGCTCGCCGAAGCCGAATTTTCGTCGATCAGCACCACCAGCCTTCCCCCGAGGTCGTCGCCGTTGACCGGCGCGCTGAACGACATGGGCGGCACGGCACGCCCCTCGGTCGAGACGATCAGGGCGCCGCGCGGCAGGAAGAAACCGGCCATCTCGACCGCCTGGTCGAGCAGCCCGCCGCCGTTCCCGCGCAGGTCGAGGATCAGCGCCCCGGGTTTCCCGAGCTTGCGGTACGCCTCGCGGAACTCGGGCATCGTCGTGCGGCCGAAGCGGTTGACCTTGATGTATCCCACGCCGTCGGCGGCCATGTAGGCGGCATCCACGGTGTTGAGCGGAATCTTGTCCCGCACGATCACGAAGTGGAGCGGTTCCGGTTCGCCCTGGCGCACGACGTCAATCTCGACCTTCGTGCCGGTCTTTCCGCGCAGGTACTTGGGGACGTCCGTCTGCTTGAAACCCACGGCATCCAGCGTGTCTATGCGCACGATACGGTCGTTGGGCTGCACCCCGACGCGCTCGGCCGGGCCCCCGACGATCGTATTGACCACGATGACCGTGTCGCGCAGGATGTTGAATTCGACGCCGATGCCGCTGAACTCCCCTTCGAAGCTCTCCTGCACGCCTTTCATCTCGTCGGCCCCGATATAGGCCGAATGGGGGTCGAGCTCTTCGAGCATCCCGCTAATGGCACTCTCGACCAGCGGCTGCATGTCCACCTCGTCAACGTACAACCCGTCCAGGTAACGGTAAACCTGCGTCAGCTTCTGCAACTGCCGCACAGCCCCGGCATCCTGCGCCGCAAGAGGCAGGACGAAGAGAGCCGATATAAATGCAAAAAGCTTTCGCATAGTTTGTTCTGTCGCTTATTTAAATCCTTATTTAAAATACGCCGTCAGCTCGCCGAACGGCACCTGCCGCTGCTCGCCCGAGCGCATGTCCTTCACCGTGGCGGCCTTCGCCTCCAGCTCCTGCGAGCCGACGATCACCACGTAGGGGATACCCCGGCGGTTGGCATACTCCATCTGCTTCTTCATCTTGCCGCAGTCGGGGTAAATCTCGGCGGCGACGCCCGCATCGCGCAGCTCACGGAGCAACCCGAGCGCCGCGGCCTGCTCCTCCTGCCCGAGGTTGGTGAAGAATACCCGCGTCGAGAAGTTGACCTCCTCGGGGAAGAGCCCCAGCCCCATCATTACGTCGTAGATCCGGTCTGCGCCGAACGAAATGCCCACGCCCGACATGTCGGGCATGCCGAAGATGCCGGTCACTGTCTCTTATACACATCTCCGAGCCCACGAGAC
>ERZ1504461.179-NODE-179-length-15120-cov-3.558579_pt1 | contig 15120 bp, 10 predicted proteins | sample MGYA00574788_ERZ1504461 | MGnify/ENA primary metagenome ERZ1504461 (study PRJEB39906, sample SAMEA3182109) | gut metagenome | biome: human; feature: gut; material: Stool; isolation source: human stools | place: Canada | collected 2013-04-23 ...
GTATAAGAGACAGGGAATAAACCGACTTCTGCCTCAAGACACTTTTATGCTGCACCGCCGACGCGCTCGGGCACGCTCGTGTCCGCCGGCGGGAGATAAACAGTGATTCGATTGCTAACCTATTGATCTTAAATCAGCAAACTTATGAAAAATTTAAGTATTAGGCAGATAAAATGCCTGATTACTCTAATTCTCTCCGTGTTCCTGTGCGGTGTGCCTGCTGTGGCTCAAACGCAGAAAATCGCGGTGAAGCTCGACATGACGAAGGTTCCGATGAAGGTCGTCATGAACGAAATCGAAAAGCAGACCAAGTATCTTTTTCTTTATACGGACGAAATCGACACGGAACGCATTGTCTCGATCAAGGCCGATTCCAAGCCTCTCAACGAGGTGCTGCCGCTGTTGTTCAAGGACACGGACATCACCTATGAGATCACGGTTCCCAACATCGTGCTGTCGAAGCGCGTCTCCGCTGCAAGGCCGTCGGCCATCTCGGGCGTGGTGAAGGATTCCGGCGGTTTGGGCATTATCGGAGCCACCGTTCTGATCAAGGGGACGACCGTCGGAACGACCACCGGTATCGACGGAGACTTTACCCTGACGCTCCCCGCCTCGGTCGACAACCCCGAACTGTCGGTCAGTTTCATCGGCTACGAAACCCGTGTCGTGCCCATCGGCTCGCGCACGACTTTCGACATCACACTGTCCAATTCGTCCATCGAGGTCGAGCAGGTCGTTGTTACGGCCCTGGGCATTAAACGTGCCGAGAAGGCGCTGTCGTACAACGTACAGCAGGTGGATGCTGATGCCGTCATCGCTAACAAGGATGTCAACTTCATCAACTCGCTCAACGGTAAAGTTGCCGGCGTGAACATCAACGCCTCGTCGGCCGGCATGGGCGGAGCCTCGAAGGTTGTCATGCGAGGCACGAAATCCATTTCACAGTCTTCGAATGCTCTTTATGTAATCGACGGCGTGCCGATGTTTACCAAGGCGATGGACGGCGGCACGGAGTTCGCGTCGCAGGGTACGACCGATCCCATCGCCGACATCAACCCCGAGGACATCGAGTCGATTTCGGTGCTGACAGGTGCCGCGGCCGCGGCATTGTATGGCTCGGACGCCGCCAACGGTGCCATCGTCGTCACGACTAAGAAGGGACAGGTCGGACAGCTCTCCGTCACCGCGACGGCCGGTGTTGAGATCATGAGCCCGCTGGTGCTGCCTGAGTTCCAGAACCGTTATGGCACGGGCAACCTTACTACGCCGATCAACGTGGCCAGTTACAGCTGGGGCAAGCGGCTCAACCGCGCCAACCGATACGGCTACGATCCCCGCGAAGACTATTTCCGTGCTGGCGTAGTCAATTCCGAGAGCGTTTCGCTTTCGACCGGAACGGAGAAGAATCAGACCTATTTCTCAGCCGCGGCCATCAATTCCGACGGTATCGTGCCCAACAACAGCTATGACCGCTACAACTTCACTTTCCGCAACACCACCTCTTTTCTGAACGACAAGATGAGACTGGACGTAGGAGCCAGTTACGTACTGCAGGAAGACTGCAACATGATCAATCAGGGAACCTACAACAACCCTCTGACGGGAGCCTACCTCTTCCCGCGCGGCGATGACTGGGCGGATATCGAAATGTACGAGCGCTACGATCCCATAGACAAGATTTCGAAACAGTACTGGCCGATGGGCGACGGCTCCATCACCATGCAGAACCCCTACTGGGCGAACTACCGCAACCTGCGCGAGAACCGTAAGGATCGTTACATGCTCAACGCGGCGCTGTCGTACGACATCCTCGACTGGCTGAATGTCTCGGGTCGCATCCGTCTCGACAACTCGCACAACACCTATACCGAAAAGATGTATGCGTCGTCGAACGTGCAGCTCACCGAGCAGTCTGCCAACGGCCTTTACGGCGTCACCAAGACGATGGATCGTCAGGTTTACGGCGACGCCCTGCTCAATATCAACAAAACGTTCGGTGACGACTGGTCGTTGCAGGCCAACATCGGCGCTTCGTTCTCGGATATGAAGAACGACGCTCTGAAGATCCGCGGTCCCATCGCCGACGGTACGTCGGGCGAGAAGCAGGGGCTGGCCAACGTTTTCAACATTCAGAACCTAAGCAACTCGACCAAGACCGTCCGCAAGCAGGAGGGCTGGCGCGAACAGACGCAGTCGATCTTCGCTTCGGCCGAGGTGGGCTACAAGGGCACCTACTACCTGACCCTCACGGGCCGCAACGACTGGCCGTCGCAGCTGGCGGGTCCGCATTCGAATGCCAAGTCGTTCTTCTATCCTTCGGTCGGACTTTCGGTCGTGTTGTCGCAGCTCATTCCTAACATGCCCGAAAATCTCTCCTATATCAAGTTGCGCGGTTCGTTCGCCTCGGTGGGCGTCGCCTTCGAACGCTACATTGCCAACCCGCTCTATTCGTGGAACGAAAGCGGCCTGTCGTGGAACACGCAGACGCAGTATCCCGCCTACCACCTCAAGCCCGAGCGCACCAAGTCGTTCGAGGTGGGGTTGACGATGCGCTTCCTCAAGCACTTTAACCTCGATTTCACCTACTACAATTCGCATACGTCGAACCAGACCTTCGACCCGCAGATCTCGGGCGGCACGGGTTTCTCCAAGATCATCATCCAGTCGGGTAATGTCCGCAACCAGGGTATCGAATTGGCATTGGGCTACCGGAATACCTGGCGCGACTTCACGTGGGATACCAACTACACCTTGTCGACCAACCAGAATAAAATCGTCTCACTGGCCAACAACGTTATCAACTACGCCACGGGTGAGCGCTTCTCGATCGACCGGCTCAATATGGGCGGTCTGGGCGACGCGCTGTTCCTGTTGCAGGAGGGGGGTACGCTGGGTGATCTCTACTCCCGCCGCGATTTGCGCTACGACGAGAACAACGCCATTTACATCGACGAGAACGGAAATGTGGCTACGGAGACGATTCAGGATGTAAAAAAATACGTCAAGCTGGGCAGCGTGCTGCCCGACGCCAACATGTCGTGGCGCAACGACTTCCGGTGGAAGAACCTGAACTTCGGTTTTATGGTTGCGGCCCGTTTGGGCGGCATCGTCTATTCGCGTACGCAGGCTATGCTCGACCAGTACGGCGTGTCAGAGGCTACGGCCGCGGCGCGCGATGCCGGAGGTGTGACGCTCAACGGCGGCGACGTGGTGGATGCCTACACCTGGTATTCGGCCATCGCGGGCGGCAATTCCATCCCGCAGTTCTACACCTATTCGGCTACGAACGTGCGCTTGCAGGAGGCTTCAATCGGCTACACGATTCCCCGCGAAGTGCTGCGCAACGTCTGCGAGATCACGGTTTCGATCGTGGGCCGCAACTTGTGGATGCTCTACAACAAGGCTCCGTTCGATCCGGAAAGCATCGCGACGACGGGCAACTACTATCAAGGTATCGACTACTTCATGATGCCGTCATTGCGCAACGTGGGATTCAATCTCCGTTTCAAATTCTAAAACAGCGACACGATGAAAGACAAAATGATAAAAGCGGCGCTCTCCTTCGCAGTCTTGTGCGGGTTGGGCGCATGCACCAAGAATTACCTCGACATCAACAGCAATCCCTATGAGGTGGACAAGGAGCAGATGGAGGCCAAGGACTACGCCATCGCCTCGGGACTCTCTGCCATGTTCGGTACCGTCGTCTCGACGGATGTCAATACGGCGCAGTTCACTGACTGTCTGCTAGGCAGTACGCAGGGCGGTTATTACGCTGATGCGAACAACGGCTGGACGAACACCATTTCCAAATACAACCCGACCGACAACTGGACGAACGTGTTCATGTACAGCGACAAAGTCATCCCGCAGCTGTACAGCAACATGTCGAACGTAGAGGGTATTTCGGAGGATCCGCTCGTTCTGGCCATCCTCAAGATTGTGAAGGTCTGCGTCCTGAACCGTGTGACGGACACCTATGGGCCGATTCCTTATTCCGAGATCGGAAGCACCGGTAAGATCCAGGTGGCCTACGATGACCAGCCCAAGGTCTATTCGCAGATGTTCGATGAATTGGACGAGGCGATCGCCCTGTTGGACGAGAACATCGACCGGAGTATCACGAGTACGACCGACCAGGTCTTCGACGGCACAGCCGTGAAATGGTGCCGTTTTGCCAACTCGATGAAGCTGCGGCTGGCCATGCGGGTGGTATACACCGATTTCGTAAGCTCGAAGGGCCTCTCTCCGCAGCAGTTGGGCGAACAGGCCGTGGCGCACTCTGTCGGTGTCATGCAGTCGAACGCAGACAATGCGCAGCTTTCGTCCCTGGCCTTCGGCAAGGACGGCAATCCGCTCTATACGGCATGCATGTACAACTCCCCAGCTGGGTCGGTGACGGGCGGCGATTCGCATGCTGCAGCTGACATCATCTGCTACATGAACGGTTATGAGGATCCACGCCGCGAGAAATATTTCAGCAAGGCGCAGTTCTCCGGGGACAACGCTCCTGAGTATGTGGGCATGCGTCGTGGTATCGCCATTCCAGCGCTCAGCACTGTGGGGCTGCTCTATTCAGGCGTCAACTTCGTAGACGGCATGGCTACTCCGTTGCAGTGGATGAATGCCGCCGAGGTGGCCTTCCTGAAGGCGGAAGCCGTCGGCGTGTTCGGCTGGAACATGGGTGGCAGCGCCAAGACCTTCTACGAGCAGGGCGTCCGCCTCTCGTTCGAACAGTGGGGTGTTGCGGGCGTCGACGAATACCTTGCCGGCACCACTCTTCCGGAATCCTACACCGACCCCAACGGCGGTGCAACCTCCTATTCTACACAGCTCTCCCAGCTGGGGGTGGCTTGGAACGACGGCGCCTCGAAGGAGGAGATGCAGGAGCGCATCATCATCCAGAAGTGGATCGCCAACTTCCATCTTGGCAACGAGGCGTGGGCTGATTTCCGCCGTACAGGCTTCCCGCACCTGATTCCGGCCATGGAGTCCGCCGTGGGCAATAACTCGCAGGGCATCCGGAACCTTACGCTCGGCGCCCGTCGCATGTCCTATCCTGCGGACGAGGCGACCAACAACCCGGAGAACTACGCCAAAGCCGTGGAGATGCTTGGTGGCTCCGACAACATGGCGACCCGCATGTGGTGGGACTGCAATCCGGCCGTCAAATAATCGCACACGCCGTTTAACCCATTAAAACGAAATTTGACATGAAGCGCATATTTATTCCGTTTTTCGCCACGGCGGCCCTACTGGCCTCGTGCAGCGACTGGACGGAAGTCGAACACAGAGATCTTTTGCCGCAGATGAATCAGAGCGATCCGGTTTTTCTGGCATCGCTCCGGGATTTCAAGGCCGGCGAACACTTGGTGACGATGATGATCGTCCGAGGAACCTCGACTGCTCCGAATCGGCAGAACCAGCATCCTATGTCTATGCCTGACAGTGTGGATTACCTGCTCATGACCGACGTCGATAACCTACATCCGGCGCTGATGGATGAGATTGCCGAGGTGCGCTCGAAGAAGGGCACCCGCACGCTCAACGTCGTGGACTACACGACGATCCGCAGTGCATGGGTCGCTATGAAGGAGGAATCTTCCGGTACGGAGCACGAGGGGGACTTTACGGAGGATAAGTTCGCTGAATACTGCAAGATCGAGACCGAAAAGCAGCTTGCGGCCTGCTCCCGGTATGGATTCGACGGCATCGTCGTCTCCTATCTGGGCGGTTACGACAGCAGTGTCGCCGCTCCGTTTGTGCTGGCGGCAGACACGTGGCGCCGCGACAATCCCGACAAGCTGCTCTTCTTCCGCGGATACCCCGCCTTTATCACGAGCATCGAGAACCAGACGATTCTTTCGGAGTGTGACTACGTCATCATCCTGACCGAGGGTGCCTCGTCGTCGGTGGCTATCTCCCGTATGGTGCGCGATCAGCTCGAAGAGGGCGTTCCGAGTGACCGGATCGTGCTAGAAGCCTCTGTGCCGTCGATCGCCGACGGCGGCAGCGACGCTCAAGTGGGCGCTTCGCTTCAGGTGGCCGCCCAGTGGGTGATGGATCCGAAAACCTCCCAGACTGTACAGTGCGATAAGCTGGGGCTCTGCGCATCGAACGCACAGGAAGACTATTTCAATACGCCAACCTACAAGAGAATCCGCGAGGCGCTCGGCATCCTGAACCCCGAGCCCGAAGAGGAGTCCGAAAACAATCCTGAAAATAAAAACGACGATGAAAAATAAATTAGGATTCGCATTGTGCCTGCTCTTGGCGGCTGTATTCACGGGCTGCAAGGAGGATGAGGAGGGCAAACACCACTTCAGCAATCAGGTGTTCATCTCCGCAACGTCGTTCACCGACGACGTGTTTATCAAACGGGACAACCTCGACGTGACCCGGGAAGAGAGTTGCGACGTCACCGTCGCCATGGCCCAGCCCCGGGAGCGCGACATCACGGTCACGTTCGCCGAGGCTCCCGGTCTGTTGGAGCACTACCGGATGTTCTACGACGATCCGACGGCCGAATTGCTCCCCGCCAACGGCGGCTATTACGATTTCGCGGATATTTCGACTGTCATCACGGCCGGGATGGTGGAGAGTGCGCCGCTCACCTTCGCCTTTACGAATTTGGATAATCTGCCCATCGAGGAGAAGCAGCGCTACGTGTTGCCCGTACGCATCGTGTCGGCCGACGGCATGAATATCCTCGAAAGCGCCCGGACGGTCTATTTCGTCTTCTCGAAGGCCGCGCTCATTAACGTCGTGGCCGAGATGGAAAATAATTGCGCCTGGCCTGAGTGGACGGCCGACACCGAGGCGGTGAAGGACATGGAGACCTTCACGCTCGAAGCGCTCGTCTACGCCAACTCGTTTGACCGCAAGATCTCGACGATCATGGGCATCGAGGATACGTTCCTCATCCGTCTGGGCGACGATGGCCGTCCTACCAACCAGTTGCAGGTGGCCTTCGCCAAGAAGGTTTCGGAGGAGGAGACCTCGCCTGCACGCGGGAAGATTCCGGTCGAGGCCGACAGTCGTTACGACCTCAAGCAGTTCGTTTGGCATCATATCGCCGTCACGTTCGACCGCGGCACTATCTGCGTCTATATCGACGGCAAGCTGAAGGATACGGCCAAGGCCTCAGTATCCGGTACCGACGGGCAGGCAGTGATCATTGACAAGATCAACTTCGCCATTCCGCATTCCGATGAGACGGACGGCAAGGAGCGCTGCTTCTGGATTGGTCACTCGTACCGCCTCCAGTCGGACGGCGACTTGTTCTACGAGCGTCGTTTCGACGGCATGATGGGCGAAGTGCGCCTCTGGAACAAGGCCTTGACGTCCGAAGAGATCGCTTCCGAGAACCATTTCTACAAGATCGATCCCGCATCGGACGGACTGGTGGCCTACTGGAAGTTCGACGACAATACGAAGGGTAAAATCGTCAAGGATTATACCGGCAACGGCTTCGATCTGAAGACCGAGCGCGAAGTGAATTGGCAGAGCGTCGCGCTCCCCGAAGAGTGAGAGATTTATTACCTGAGGAATCGTAATACCTTAACTTTAATTTAACCTTTTTAATTAACCTAATCAACCAAACATGAAAGGAAAGTCATTTCTGATGCTTTTGGCGGGTATGTTCGCCATTTCATCGGGGGCTCTCGTCGGCTGCAACGATGACGACGATGATGTGAACAAAAAGAATTCTTTGTCGGTAACGCCCTCGTCTGCTATTGAGTTCAAGGCCGGCGACAATCAGGACGTTGTGCTGACTGTCAAGACCGACGCCAAGTCGTGGGCATTCGAGAAGAACGGCGAATGGATCGTCGCCAAGCAGGACGGTGACAAACTAACCGTGAACGCCCAGGCCAACACCACGGAGTCCGTACGTCCGGGCCGCATCACGATTACAGCCGGTAACGCCGAACCCGTCAACATCAACGTAAACCAGAAGGGGCTTGAAGTAGGTGAAATCGTACTGAGCGTTTCGCCGTCGGATCCCATTGGGTTCGAGGCTACTGGCAATAAGGCCGTTGAGCTGACCGTTACGACCAATGCACCCGACTGGACGTTCTCCTACCCCGAGGAGTGGATGACGGCCGAGAAGCAGGGCGACAAGCTGACGGTCAACGCCAAGGACAATACGGGAGACGCCCGTGTAGGGCAGATCGTCGTGACGTCCAGCGAGGGTGAGAAGACCGCGAAGATCGCCGTATCGCAGAAGGCCGGCAGCGAGAATCCCGCCCCGGGCGAGGAGATCGTCGGTTCGCTCTCGACGGCCGATGATTTGAACATCCAGTTTGCTCACGATGCCGTGGAGCCCGTCAAGAAAACCCTGACCTTCACGCTGGAGAAGACCGCTACGGCTGAGACCAAGGTGAAGCTCGTCTTCGACGAACGCCATGTCGATGAGTACAACTTCGACCACGCTACTGAGTACGTCGTATTCCCCGAGAAACTCTGCACCATTGCGAACGACGGCGTGATAACCATCCCTGCCGGCGAAACCTCTGCGCAGATCGAGGTAACGCTCTCGCCGAGTGCTTCCGATCTGGAGTATGTTACCACCTACATGGTTCCCCTTCAGGCCGTAGCCCAGACGGAGGGTATCGTCGTCAAAGATGAGGCTGAATACGTCGACTTCCTAGTTTCGCGCATTGGTTCGAAGAAGATCCGCAACATCTGTTACTTCGAGGTGAACGACTGCAACCCGCTCAACGCCATCGAGTACATTCTGGAGGACGGTCAGCCGTTCTTCGATGCCGTCGTGCTCTTCGCTGGCAACATCAACTGGGATGCTTCGAAACAGAAGGTTTACATGAACGCCAACCCCAACGTGCAGGCGCTACTCGACAACTCGGAGGAGCTGCTCCAGCCGCTGCGTAAGAAAGGTATCAAGGTGTTGCTCGACATCCTGGGCAACCATGACCAGGCCGGCATCGCTGGTTTGAGCGACTGGGGCTGTGAGCAGTTCGGCAAGGAGCTGGCTCAAATCTGTCTCGACTATAAGCTCGATGGTATAGGTTTCGATGACGAGTATTCGAGCTACTCCGGATCCGGAAAATGGTTCGCAGGCCCCAGCTCCCAGCAGGCCGCCCGTCTCTGCTACGAGACCAAAAAGGCGATGAAGGAATTGTGCCCCTGGGAGACCTGGGTACACCTCTATTACTTGGGCTATATCCAGTCCTCGCTGCCTTCGGTATTCATCGACGGTGTGGAGCATAAGCCGTCTGAATTCATTGACAACGTCTGCGCCGACTACGGCGGTGCAGCAAGACCGGTAAACGGTATGGGACTGAGCGGATGTGCCGGTAATTCCATCCAGCTCAACTATGGCAACTCCATTTCGTCTGAGAGTGCCAAGGCACTGATGAATCAGGGTTACGGCTGGATCATGTGGTTCGCATTCGATCCTTCCGGAACCGGAACAGTCAGCAACAACCGTTCGCACTCGCTCAAGCAGTTCCGCAACGTGGCACAGGGCTGCTACGAGCAGAACGTACTCGATCCCAAAAACGTCTACAACAAGATCGGCGAGGGGCAGTACGATCCCGCACCGCACCCGATCAACTAACCTGAAAACGAATGACGAGGTCGTGCGTCCCGGCTTTGGCCGGGATGCCGCCGACCGTTCGGCCGGAACCGGACGAAGCCGTTGTCCGGTTCGCCGGCAATGAACAAATCCTTAAAACCTGAATGACAAGATATGAAAATTTCGAAAATATTTCTTTTTACAGCTGCTGCGCTCGCACTCTGCGGAGCTTGCGATGACAGCGACGACAAGGTGGATCCTTCGACTACCGAAGACAAGATTTCCATTTCGCCGACGGAAGGCGTCGTGGGGAGCAAGGGCGGCGATGTTTCGACCATGGTTACCAGCTCGGGCGAGTGGACGCTCGAAGGCGCCGAGAACGCTTATGTGACCCCTTCGGCCGCTAAGGGCAAGGACGGCGACATCGTGGCCTTCACGGTGAAGGCCAACGACAAGGAGGAAGACCAGGTCTTCACTTATACGTTCGCGTGCGGCAAGAAGACCGCTCCTTTCAAGATTACGCTTAAGAAAAAGGCCTCCGAGACCGAGGAGCAGCTCGAACTCTTCTATGCCGAGGAATCGAACATCATACCCCGCGAAGGCGGCAAGGTGACGGTGCTGGTTACCAGTTCGGGCGCGTGGACGCTCGAAGGCACGGCCGATTTTGTCCATCCTTCCTCAACCTCGGGCGAAGACGGCGCTGAAGTGGTCTTCGAGGTGGATCCCAACGAAACTGAGCAGGAGCGGAGCGCCGACTACGTCTTCAAGATGGGCAGCAAACAGGTCGAATTCCAGATCGTCGAGAAGGGCGAGGTGCCCGAGACCATCGAGATCACCTCGAAGGCGGAGATGCGTCTGGCCTATACGGCTGAGGAACGTCTGGCCGTAGAACTGTCGACGAATGTTAACTACCGCGATCTGACGGCCGAAATCGTATCGGAGGCCGAAGGCTGGCTGACCTATACGATCGCCCGTCCCACTGAGGGCGGCGCCGATACCGACGTTACGGCCTATTTCTCCATGGCTAAGAACGACGGCGAGACTCCGCGCGAGGCTACCGTGACGATCAAGGGCGTGAAGAACGGCGCAGCCGTGCTGAAGGTAACCCAGCTTCCCCAGTCGAAGATTGAGCCCGAGAAGCTGGCCTATTTCCTGGATGTGGAGGCTCAGACGCTCGATATTCCGGTAACGGCCAATGTCGAGTTCGACGTGACGGTGGGTGAGGGTGCCGACGGCTGGTTTACCTATAATAATGCCGACGATAGCGGCCTGCACTTCACAGTGGAGGCTCTGGTTGACGGATCTGCCCGCAGCTGCGAGGTCGTGCTCACCGAGAAGAACGCTCCCGACAATGCAGAGCCGCTGACGGTCAACATCAAGATTTCGCAGAAGTCCAAGGGACTGATTGAGTGCGTGGCCGACATGCGTCGCGCGCGCTGCTACTTCCCGTATCTGAAGAATGCCAATGCGCTCAACGGTCTGAAGAACGGAGCCATGGAGGCGCTGGTCAATATTCAGGATACGCGCGTAGCCGGTTCGTTGTCTACTATTATGGGTATCGAGGGGAAATTCCTCCTCCGTCTGGGCGACGTCGGTGTGCCCTGGAACCAGATTCAGCTGGCCATGAGCGGCGGAAACCGTACGGATGCCAAGCTGGAACTTTCCGAACTGGATCGCTGGTACCATGTCGCAGTAACGTGGGACGATACCTTCGCTTATTTCTATGTTGACGGAGAACTTTTGTATCAGGCCGGTATCTCCAATTACTCCGGTTTCAATCTGGGTGTGGCATACGGAGGCAGTGAGAGCGACTGGAACCGTGCCTTCTGGATCGGTTACGCTTATAATGCCGACCGTTTCTTCCCCGGTTACATGGCCGAGGTGCGCGTATGGAACCGCACCTTGACCAAGGAGGAGATCAATGCCGAGAACCACTTCTACTCCGTTCCGGTGGATTCGGAGGGTTTGGTAGGTTACTGGAAGCTCAACGACGGTGCCGGTGCAATCGTCAAAGACTCGTCGCCGTCGGGCAACGACATGGTGGGCGAAATCAATGTCCGCTCTTCAAACGGCCAGCAGATTGGCGACGAGGGTATGAACTGGGTGGAGATGAGTCTGCCCTAATTTCGAGCGGATAAAATAAGCGTTGCCTGTCCGTCGGGAACGACGGTTCGTGTGTGGCAGCTGAATCCCATTCTGCTATGGGATTGAAAGAGCGTAACGACCCGATTTATCGAGTCGTTACATTCTTTATACAGTAGAGAAGACAACAGTCTATTTTCAGCCTATTGCGTTCAAATACCGCATTTCAAATAACCTAGCACGAGATACAAAAAAATTTCGAACAAGTCTCTTTGTTAAAAGGCAAGGCTGTATTTCGCGATTATCGCATTATATCAGAATAAATAATATTTAGTATAAACATATAAAAAAGTTGTTTATGTCGGAGCAAATCCATATGTTTATAATGCTTTAAGCATTCTTCTATTTGTGTATTATGCAATCTCTTAGCCATCTTAAACATTCTCCTTTGAAATGGGGTTCGTCATTGTACTTTGCGATGGGTTCGCCGTTTGTCGTTCTGCACATGGTCTCGGCAGTTCTGTACAAGGAGCTGGGGATCTCGGATGCTCAGATAGCGTTCTGGACGTCTCTGATCATGTGGCCTTGGACGATCAAGTTCCTGTGGAGCTGTTCCTGGAGTTGTACCGGACGAAGAAGTTCTGGGGCGTCGGGAGCCAGATGCTGAGCGGTGTTCTGTTCGGCGCAGCGGCCCTTTCGCTTCAGCTTCCGCTGTTCTTCGCGGTCAGTGTTGTTGTCTTTGCCGTTGTTGCCTTCAGCGGTGCTACGCACGACATCACGGCCGACGGGGTCTAAATGTCGGAGCTTCCGCCGGCGTCCCAGGCTAAATACATCGGCTGGCAGGGTGCGTTCTACAATTTTGCGAAACTGGTTGCCCCAGGCGGTCTGGTGTGGCTTGCGGGGTGGCTCTGCGACGGCTTCTCGGCCGTCGGCGCGTCTTCTTACGACGCCTCTGTTCGTTCGTGGACGGTCGTTCTGTTGCTCCTGTGCGCCGCGCTCGTCGCTTTGGGCCTTTACCATCTCCGTGCGCTTCCTTCAGGCGGCTCGGCTTCAGAAGGCCGCTCGCTGCAGGATGACCTTATCGGCCTGCGTGAGGTCATCGGCGCTTTTTTCACGAAGAGACACATCTGGTATTATATCGCCTTCATCATCCTGTACAGATTGGGCGAGGGCTTCGTGATGAAGATCGTTCCTCTGTTCCTCAAGGCGGATACCGCATCCGGGGGCTTGGGTCTTACGAACCAGCAGATCGGCCTTTACTACGGGACTTTCGGCGCGGGGGCGTTTCTGCTGGGCTCGCTTTTGGCGGGCTACTACATCGCCCGACGTGGTCTGCGGCGGACTCTTTTCACGCTGTGCTGTATCTTCAACCTGCCGTTCGGGGTCTACGCCTTGCTTGCATGGTTCCAGCCTTCGAGCCTGTGGCTCGTGGGCGGTGGCATCGTCGTGGAGTACTTCGGCTACGGATTCGGATTCGTGGGCCTCACGCTGTTTATGATGCAGCAGGTCGCTCCGGGGCGTCACCAGATGGCGCACTACGCTTTCGCTTCGGGTATCATGAACCTCTCGGTGATGCTCACGGGCATGGCTTCAGGCTTTTTGAGCGATCTGATGAGCTACCGGATCTTCTTCCTCGCGGTGATGCTCGCCACCATTCCGGCTTTTGTGATCACCCGGCTGGTTCCCTTTACCTATGACGACAAACCAAACGACAAATAATTTATATGGATACACTGAAAATTGCGGGCGCGAGTCAACCCGACATGCTGTGGGAGGATCGTCCCGGAGCGTATCCCTTGTATTGAGGAGAGGTAGACCACGAACTTTTCGATAAAGTCCCGCTTCAACTCTTTGAACGGAATGTTCTTGACATGGTATTCGTATTCGTGCAAAGCTGCAAGACGCCTGCGCCGCAGGCAGTAATCCTCATAGGTGGAATAGGCGCGGTCTTTGCCCACACATTTGAGGAAGCCTGCAAGGTATTCGTTGAGGGTTTGCAACAAAAGACGGCAGTCATCGCCCATACCCAGAAAGGCGTTGCGAACCTTTTCGGCCGTAACATACAAATCACGGTCGCAGAGACGTTGATACAACTTACCGATATTGGTTTTGATGTTTTCCAACTTTTCATTGAGACGCTGGGCTTCGAGACTCCTACCGGAAGCTTTTTTAGCCTTGGCATCCCAGAGGGTGGAACGAACGGTGAGTTTGTAGCTGAACTGCGACATCGTGCCGTTGATGGTGATACGACCCATGACGGGAACCTGATCGGATTTTCGGACTGCCTTTTGAGGCAGAAAAGGACTTTGAAAGTGCTGCGTTGCATAATAACTTAACTTTTTGAATTCGTTAAACGTAATGTCAAGTTATTTATTATGCGGAAATTCGATGCAAGGGTCTGAAAACAAACGCCTTAATGCAATGCAAAGTATTTCGGGTAGGTAACGGATAAGTAACACAACTTACCGTTAAATCTGCCCGATTTCGCTTTTTTATTGCTCCGGACACATGCAGAAAAATAGAATTAAATACTTGCAAACAACATATTTACTCTTTTTTGCACTTTCGGTTACCTACAAATCTTCGGCTGATCGGTCGGGGTGTCGTTTAGTTAAGGTTATTATTGATTTTGAGAATGTTGATTCGATTTGTAAATTTGGTTTATTATAAAATGAACTGATCTTCACTTTGTTAGGCTGAGTTTTAGCGTAGAACTTATACTTAATAAATGTCCTATCCATCATTTTCGCAGCTATTGCCGCGCTTTCGGTAAACGGCAACAGGAGCATTGTGTCACCTTCGGTGTAAGGAGCGAGCAGGGGATTTTTGGTATCGAGCCTAGTCATATTGCTCACGCTCGTCAAGGTGCATGAAATACCTTGTGCATCGGCATGTGTTGTGTTTATGGGGGCGAACTCATGTCCGGAAATACTCGGGCTGTTAATCGTCCGCTCGATGGGCGCCCACTGTCCGCAGCCGGGATCATCGGCACCGATTATTTCATATGCCCGAAAGGTGGGGTATAGCTGAATCTTGAGGAGCTGTGCGGACTCGATGGGTGCAGGGTAGTCGAGCGCCGGAGTAAATGCTTCCCGTGTGTTCACGGTCTTATACCCGTACCAATATACATAATTTGGGAAAGATGGTTCTCGTAAGCGTCGAGATCTTTTTTCGACGGATGTGTCTCGTATATGTTAAAAATAATATGGCTTGGCGTGGAATGGCGATTGCTTGGGAACTCTTCGGCATAGGTGAAATAATAGTTTGTCGTATTATTTTGCACCATAAGGAGCAGCTCATCGCGTGCGACGTCGAGGACGCGCCGACGGAACTCATGGTACCTCGGGACTGAGTTGGCGCGGATACGCTGCTTGGATTCTGTACTCCCTTTCTTCTTGGGTGAGTCGACATTCAGAAGCAATCGGAGATCAGGGTAGGGAATAGCCCATTTCTTCCCATCTGCGTGTCGGCAGATCTGCATCTGTCTCTTATACACATCTCCGAGC
>ERZ1504461.241-NODE-241-length-13193-cov-3.212589_pt1 | contig 13193 bp, 8 predicted proteins | sample MGYA00574788_ERZ1504461 | MGnify/ENA primary metagenome ERZ1504461 (study PRJEB39906, sample SAMEA3182109) | gut metagenome | biome: human; feature: gut; material: Stool; isolation source: human stools | place: Canada | collected 2013-04-23 ...
GACCCCTTCTATCGATACGACGACACGGCGATCGCCCTTAATACGAATGAAAATACCCTCGACCCCCGAAAAGACTCCCCCGACGATACGCACCCGATCGCCCTCCCGCAGAGAGACGATCGTCGGGTCTAAATAAACGATCTGTTCGTCATAAGCACCCGCCACCGCTATAAAGCTGTGCATCTGTCTGTCGGGAACGACCAACGGCCTGCGAGTTTCCCGGTCCATGATATAGCGTATGGGGACTTTCAAAGAGATATCCCGCTTTATCTCATCTAACTTTTCCCGAGTGGACCGGACAAAAACAAGATTATGAATAACCGGGACCAACTTTCTCACCTTTCGCTCGCCTTTTATTACCTCCTTATACGACATAGGTATAAAAGATTCCATGCGGCAGCGGTCTAAATATTCCTTCAATGCCATCTCTCGGCTGTATGTCACCCGAATGGCAAACCATTGCTTGGCCTCCGGTTCATTTTTCCCCATAACGAATACTGAAAATAGGTTTGCGCAAAGTTAATCAAATCGTTCAATTATAATTTAAAATAAACCGAATAATCGAAAAAACAAATAATCGGCATTTTTATGGCCTGTTTATTTCAAAAGATTGTTTCTTTCGATAAAGAGTCGTACTTTTGCATCGAAACAATCAACATTAAATTAAGTTTTCATTCGATGAATTTTGTAGAAGAATTAAAATGGCGCGGAATGGTACACACCATGATGCCGGGAACCGAAGAACTTTTTGAAAAAGGAATAGTCACAGCCTATTTAGGTATCGACCCCACAGCCGATTCGCTTCACATCGGCCACTTATGCGGCGTTATGATGTTACGACATTTTCAACGGTGCGGCCACAAACCCATAGCGTTGTTGGGCGGTGCAACCGGCATGATAGGCGACCCGTCGGGAAAATCGCAAGAACGTAACCTTTTGGACGAAAACACCTTGCGCCACAATCAGGAATGTATCAAAAAACAACTGAGCAAATTTCTCGACTTCGACTCGGATGCTCCCAATCATGCCGAACTGGTGAATAACTACGATTGGATGAAAGACTTTTCATTCCTCGATTTTGCCCGTACCGTAGGTAAACACATCACCGTGAATTACATGATGGCAAAAGATTCGGTTCAAAAACGTCTGAACGGCGAAGCCAGAGACGGGCTCTCCTTCACCGAATTTACTTATCAGCTTCTACAAGGTTATGATTTCCTGCACCTCTACGAGACCAAGAATTGCAAGTTGCAATTAGGGGGATCCGATCAATGGGGTAATATCACTACCGGAGCGGAACTTATACGCCGCACGAACGGCGGGGAAGTATTCGCCCTCACCTGCCCGCTCGTGACCAAAGCCGACGGAACGAAATTCGGGAAAACCGAATCGGGCAACGTATGGTTGGATGCTCGTTACACCTCCCCTTACAAATTTTATCAGTTCTGGCTGAACGTAAGCGACGAGGATGCCAAACGCTACATCAAAATCTTCACATCGATCTCCAAAGAAGAAATAGAGGCTCTGAGTGCCGAGCACGACGAAGCTCCGCACTTGCGCGTGTTGCAAAAACGTCTGGCCAAAGAGGTTACCGTAATGGTACACTCCGAAGCCGATTACGAAGCCGCTGTCGAAGCCTCTAATATACTATTCGGTAACTCGACATCGGAGCAACTCCATAAACTCGACGAAGATACCTTGCTCGCCGTGTTTGAAGGCGTACCCCAATTCGAAATATCTCGCGATACCGTTCTTGCAGGCATTCCGGCCGTAGAGCTGACGACCGAAGTAGCTGCCATATTCCCGTCGAAAGGCGAAATGCGGAAGCTGACACAAGGCGGCGGCGTATCCATCAACAAAGAGAAACTCGCCGCTCCCGACACGAAGATCGATACAACTTACCTATTGAACAATAAATATATCATTGTACAACGCGGGAAAAAGAATTATTATCTGCTCATTGCAAAATAATTCGCTCAAAATTTGGCAAAGAAATAAAAACCGATTATCTTTGCCTCGCTTTTGAGGATAAGCCCTCAAAGCATAGAGTTTGGCTTATGGTGTAATGGCAGCACAACAGGTTTTGGTTCTGTTTGTCTAGGTTCGAATCCTGGTAAGCCAACAGAAAAAGAGCAGTGGAATCCACTGCTCTTTTTCTGTTTAAACAATTCTCGGTATACTATCTTTCCAATCCCCCTCTTCGTCGCTATCGCTCCTCTGTTTCTCCCCTATATTTTGCGCTACAAAACACAGGGGAGAAGTGCACAATGTATCCTTATACCGAAACTGAAACACCACTTTCAATCCTCTCCCCCTGTGTTTCCGTTAGGGAATATAGGGGGAGTGTCCGCAGGACGAGGGGGTTAAAAAAACACTGTCAAAAAAATTCCTTGTAATATTTCTCAACCCCTCTCCTCAGAAACTAACGTTTCTTCGGTCTCTCCCCTATATTTTGCATTGCAAAACACAGGGGAGAAGGTGTAATACCAACATTGGGTATCCCTTTCTCCCTCTACCGTATCCGGTAGCATTACGGGGTACTGCACATAAAATCGAAGCAGAGGCGAAAGGGGAATACATCTCAACCTCTCTCCTGGCCGTGTCCCGTAGTATTGTGGGGCACGGCCAGGAAGGAGGTTTTAATTAAGCAAGAATCAGCCCCTCCCAAAAGTCCGGTGGTTATCGACAAGAATCTCATCGCTAACCCTACGGATTTTCTACCGAACCGGAAATTTCAGACGATAGCTTTCTCTTATCTATTTATAAATATTATCTTTGTCATAATAGAAATTGGAAAACTTTCGATTCATATATCGATTCTAATCAAAACCGAACACCTCGATGGACAACCTCCATATATTTTTCGCCCTGAACGACAGTTACACATCGCATTATTGCGTAACAATGGTATCTGTCTTGACAAATACCCCGAACCGTCATTGCCATTTTTATTTATTGACAGACTATATTTCGGAAAAGAATAAGAGGCGTTTTAGTCAAGTAGAAAAACAATACGCCAACTGCTCCATTCATTATCAACTCATTACAGAAAAAATATTCGATTCTTTTCACCGTAATATAGATTATTTGGTATCTCCTGTAAGCTACTACCGATATATCATTCCCGAACTATATCCGCAACTCGACAAAGCGCTGTACCTCGATGGCGATTTAGTGGTAAACGGCTCATTAGAAAAGTTATGGGACACAGACATCACCGACTATCTATGTGCCGGCGCTCATGACCTGTGGGTAGAAAATATCAACTATAAACCCCAGATAGGCTTCTCGTCCGACGAACTGTATATCAATGCCGGAGTATTACTCCTGAATATACCCAAAATGCGGGAAGAAAAGATATACGAAAAACTATGCGAAACAACTATCTCGATAGGAAAACAGATACAATTCCAAGACCAAGATATTATCAATATCGTGTGCCGCGGCCGAGTCAAAGAGTTGCCCGAAAGGTATAACTTCACGACCGAGAACGCTATCAAGCATCCCCAAGAAAGAGACAAAGCCGTCATCGTTCACTACACGGGAAGAGCGAAACCCTGGTCTGTTTGGAAGTGTCCCAATCCGCAAAGCCGCCTGTATTTCGACTATCTGAAAAAGACTCCCTATAAAAACGATATTTGGAGCTATCGGCTCAAAAGATCGAAATACAAAATCGTCCGCAGGTTCAAAAAAATATTCGGCATTAAATCGCACTAAACATGCAGCCCTTCATATCTGTCATCATACCCGTTTATAATATAGAACGGTATATCGGTAAATGCCTCGACTCGATTGTAGGTCAAACCTTGAAAGAGATCGAAATCATCGTTGTCGACGACGGCAGTACAGACGACTCGTCCCGAATTATAGACCGATATGCCCGAACCGATTCCCGTATCGTCGCCATTCACAAAACAAACGGAGGGGTCGTATCGGCACGAAATTGCGGAATAGCGCAGGCAACGGGGCTGTACATTCTGTTTGTCGACGGGGACGACCACTTAGCCCCCGACGCCTGCGAACGGCTTCTGAGAAAAGCGCAAGCGACCAGCGCCGACATGGTCATCATGCGGTTCGACATCGAGTATCCTCAGCATAAAGAAGAACCCCGGTTCTGGTCACAAGACGAATACGACCCGGTTACAGCCATTCACACGATGGCGCACGAGGAGTTCCGATGGAGTCTTTGGTCTCGCCTCATGAGGAAAGAGTTGTTCGATCGTCCGGTGGACTGCCCTCCACAGCTTATTTTCGGAGAAGATGCCTATCAAATTACCCAATTGACCTACCGAGCCCAAAAGATAGTGACATTACGGGACAAAATCCTGTACCACTACACCGTCCGGGACAGTTCCGTATCGCAACATGCCATGACGCAGCAAAAAGCCGAGAGTATAGAATTATACCCGCAATTCATCGAACGGTTCTTACAACAGACTCCTGATAGCGAAATGTTTCGGGAAGACATCGTTTACATTAAATTTCAGGCATATCTTATTTTGTTGTTAAAAAATTGGGAAACCGGTATGAAAGCTCGATGCCGATTTATGTCTCACAGCTTGAAAATATCCCCGATTGAAAGAGATATCCGAAGTAAAACGGTTCACCAAGCTCATTCATCTATATAGTTTCTCCTCTATTTTAGGAAAATTGTATATGAAATATTATATTCGCAAAGGAAAAATACGAATATAAAAACGCATGGTCCTATGCAACCCAGTGTATCTGTCATCATACCGGTTTACAATATAGAGAAACATCTCGAAAAGTGCCTCGATTCGGTTATCGGTCAAACCTTGAAAGATATCGAAATCATTGTCGTCAACGACGGCAGTACCGATAACTCTTTGGATATCATTACGCAGTATGCCCGGAAAGATTCCCGTATCGTTATTGTCGACAAACCGAACGAGGGTCTTGCTTATGCTCGTAAATCGGGTATCGAAGCAGCACACGGAAAATATGTACAACATCTCGACGGGGACGATTTCCTCGAACCCGATGCTTGCGAACTGCTTTTCAAACGAGCAGAAGAAACCGATGCCGATATAGTCATCATGCGGTTTCTCATAGATTCACCTCGCGGACAAAAAGAACCGCCATTTTGGACACAAGACGAATACAATAATATCTCGGCTATCCATACGATGGCACACGAAGACTACCGTTGGAATTTAGTATTCCTTTTCCAACGTCGCGATCTACATGCTGTTCCCATCGACTATTTGCAAAATCTCACTTATGGAGAGGACGCTTACCAAAGCATACAAATCGCCTACCGGTCAAAAAAAATCGTAACTCTCAGGGACAAGCCTCTGTACCACTATGTGATTCGGGAAAGTTCTGTCACACAAACAGGAATGACCCGAAAAAAGACCGAAAACGTCTTGCTATTCCCCAACCTCATCGAAACCTTTCTCGAAGGTACGCCCGAAAATAGGCAGTTCACAGAGGACATCGTTTACATACGGTTCAGAGCTTACTTCCTGCTGTTACTTAAAAACTGGCGGGAAGGAATGACGGAGCGCTGTCGATTTATGGCAGAGAGTCTCGCCAAATATCCGGCTCTGGAACAACTGGAAGAAGTCCGAAGATTCACTAAACTCATTCGCCTGTATGCACGCTGTCCGTGGTTGGGAAAACTCTATACCAACTACTATGTACACAAAGGAAAAATCAAAGCCTAACGGAACTATGCCTGCCGTCTCTATCGTCATACCGGTTTATAACATCGGGAAATACCTTGAAAAATGTCTCGACTCGGTCGTCGCTCAGACATTCCCCGACATAGAAATCATCGTCGTCAACGACGGCAGTACCGACAACTCGCCGGAAATCATCGCCCGATATGCCGACAAAGACTCTCGTATCGTCGTCATCGACAAATCCAACGAGGGACTTGCCTACGCCCGTAAATCGGGCATCGAGGCAGCACGGGGAACGTACATCTATCACCTCGACGGCGACGATTATTTAGAATTCGATGCCATAGAACTGCTCTACCGTAAAGCCAAAGAAGAAGATGCCGATATGGTAGTCTTCCCATTCTCCCTCGACTATATCGAATCCGGGAAATCCGAGTGTTCCATAGAGATAGCCGACGAGCATTTTACCAACACGGAGTTTTTTTCGGCAATCGCTTTTTCCAAAGCCCATTGGGGAGTATGGAGCTATCTGCACAAACGAAGTCTCTACGCAAACGGTGTTACATTCCACAAGGGACTGAACTACGGCGAAGATGTTTTTCTCACCACGCAACTGGTTTATTTTTCCTCCCGAATCTCCGTATTGAAGAGTAAACCACTTCTTCATTATATCATACGGGAAAGCTCCATTACCAACAGTCGTTTCAATGAAAAGAAAGCAAGAGATATTCTTCTCTACCCTTCATTGGTAAACGATTTTCTCAAAGACAAACCCGAATACGGTTCTTTACAAAAAGCACTCGGAGCCATTCGCATACAGGCAAACAATACCCTATTGAGTAAACGTTGGTTTAAGGATGCCCGTACTCTGAGCCGGGAATCTCATGCTATCCTGAAACAGTATCCCGATCTCAAACGTATTCCCCAAATCAAGGCCTTTCATAAACTGTTTACGCTTTATGCTCGCAGCGGTTTATTAGGAAGATTGTACGCCCAATATTATATTTGCAAAAAGAAAATCAAATAATGCCACCCAAAGTATCTGTCGTCATACCCGTCTACAACGTCGGTAAACAACTCGAAAAATGTCTCGACTCGGTCGTCGCCCAGACATTCCCCGACATAGAAATCATCGTCGTCAACGACGGCAGTACCGACAACTCGCCGGAAATCATCGCCCGATATGCCGACAAAGACTCTCGCATCGTCGTCATCGACAAATCCAACGAGGGACTTGCCTACGCCCGTAAATCGGGAATAGAAGCCGCACAAGGCGAATATATACAACACCTCGACGGTGACGATTTCCTCGAACCCGACGCCATAGAACTGCTTTACAATAAGGCCATAGAAGATGCCGCCGACATGGTGGTCTTTCCATTTTGGTTCGACTATGTAGATGAAAAGAAAAAAAGATCGTCCCGCCCCGCTCCGGGAGTTTACGATTCGGTCTCCTTTTTTCAATCGATGGCATTCTGTCGCAATTATTGGTCGGTTTGCTCTTATCTGCATAAACGATCTCTTTATGCAGAAGTACACTTCGAAAAAGGCTTGAATTATGGCGAAGATGCCTATTTAGCTTCCCAACTAACCTATTTCGCAAACAAAATAGTCGTTCTGGAATCCCACCCGTTGCTACACTATGTTATTCGTAATGATTCCATTTCTTTCGGATCTTTTTCCGAAAAGAAAGCCCGCGACATCGAATTATATCCGCAACTGCAACGCCGGTTCTACCAAGACAAACCCACTTATCCCCAAGTGGAAGAAGCTCTGGCAAATGTCGAATTAGGTGCGATCGTTCTGTTATTGAGCAAACGGTGGTTCCAAGAAGCACCCCGACTCGCCCGAAGGGCTATGGAAATAGAAAAACAATTTCCCGACCTGTTACACCGACGGCCTGCACGACGTTACCGCAAGCTGTTAAAGGCCTATGCCCGTAGTGAGTTCTGGGGAAAATTGGTGGCTCGATATTATCTCCTAACCCGAAAAATAAAATGAAAACGGACATGAAGATTCTCTTCTTTTCTCACGGAAAACGGGCGAACGGCGGTGCGGAACGATGTTTGCTGGACTTGGTCAAAGGATTGAAACAAGCTCGCGAATCGTGGGAAATCTATGTGGTCTTCCCGGCAAAAGACGAACTGTGGGAAATGACCCGACCCTACTTGTCGGGATATGCTTTCATTCGCCAGCCGTGGTGGCTCGTGCGTCCGAAAAAACGTAACTGGCGGAAACGCTTGCTTTTCAATCTGAAAAAGAGCCCAGCAATCCGCAAAACACGCGACTATATCCGGGAAATCAAGCCCGATATAACCATAACGAATACATTAGCTACCCCCATCGGAGCCATAGCTTCCCAAGCAGAAAATATTCCGCACGATTGGTTCATTCACGAAATTCCGGAATTAGCCCGAAACCTGACCTATCTATTCTGCGAAGGTAGTTGCTTAGAAAAGATAAGCTCCCTTTCGCAAAGAATATTAGTACCTTCTGACTTTGCAGGGAAATACTATACGAACAAACTATCCTCTCCCGAAAAAATCGATGTCGTTTATCAATCGGTCGAAGTCAATCCGCCCAAACGTACCGAACCCGACCAGAGCTTCACCATAGGTATGTTAGGAAACTTCGAACCTAATAAAGGGCAACACATCGCTATCGAGGCTTTGCGCGAAGTCGTAAAAAAATATCCCGACACCCGTCTTTTACTCATCGGCGGAAATAACAGCCGTTATGCACAAGAACTCGAAAAACGAATCACCGAATACAATCTGCGACAAAACGTATCGATTGTCGCACACACCGTTCACCCGCACGACTACCTCATACAAGCGGATGCGGCTTTGGTATGCTCCGGGTTCGAATGCTTCGGACGAGTTATCGTCGAGGGATTGAAATGCGGTCTGCCGGTCATCGTTCCCGACAAACCATTCGGGCAAGAACTGATAAAAGAAGGATACAACGGATTTCTGTATAACCGGGAAAGCAGTGGGGATTTAGCCCAAAAAATCATTTTACTGCGACAAACAGGGCATTTGCCGGAGATGAAACAAAACGCTCTGAAATCGGTCGAAAACCGCTTCTCCATACCAACATTCGCCGAGGAATTTATCTCTATCATCAATTCGAAAAAAGCATGAGCGAAAAACAAGCGATCATCGTCATACCGGTTTACACGACACAACTAACCGTATCGGAACATGCCGCCCTGCGCCAATGTTTCGACATATTGTCGTCCTATCCCAAATGTTTTGTCAAACCCGAATCGCTCGACATAACATCGCTTGTTCGCGACTATCCGGCAAACCATATCGTACCCTTCCCAGATACTTATTTCAAAGGAATAGCCGGTTATAACCGACTCATGATGTCGCCCGAGTTTTACGAAACCTTCGCCCAATGGGAATATATACTCATCTATCAAACCGACGCATGGGTATTTTCCGATCGTCTATCCGAATGGTGTTCCAAAGGATACGACTACATAGGGGCTCCATGGATACCCAAGCCTAAATATAGAAAACTATACTACCGTATATTCAATTTCCTAAAAAGAGTTTTTTGTTACATCTCCGGTTCGTCCGATTACAGCCGCATCTATTACCGGGTCGGAAACGGAGGGCTGTCGCTGCGCCGCACGCAACTCTTCGCTCAAATCGCTCGGGAAATGATTTCCGAAATAGATTGCTACCTTTCCCACCCCGGAACCGATTTCTACAACGAAGATATCTTTTGGAGCCTCGAAGTCAATCGAAAAAAAGAGCGACTGAAAATTCCCGACTGGAAAGAAGCGCTCCGATTTTCGTTCGATAAAAATCCTTCGGAATGTTACGCCCTGAATGACCGAAAACTACCCTTCGGCTGCCACGGTTGGAGTAAAAAAAAGATGTTGCCCTTTTGGAAACAACATATATCGAACATTTAGACAAAGTATTATCCGACAATTTATTTGCTCCCTCTCTTATATTGTAGTGGAGAAGGGTAAAATCTACCCTTATGCTGAAACAGGAAATACCCCTTTTAATCCTCTCGCCCTGCCGTGTTCAGTAGTATTGCGGGGTATTGCACACAAAATCGAAGTAGAGGCGAAAGAGGAATATATCTCAACCTCTCCCCTTGTGTTCCGGTAAGGAATATAGGGGGAATGCCCATAGGACGAGGGGGTTAAATTTCTGATATAAACAGCCTGACGAGATGGTGTTTTTCAACTCCTCCGTCACTGCGTGACACCTCCTCCAAAAATTGAACAAGTTCAATCCAACAGGGAGCGTTTTACATCATAGTTATTATCTAACCCCTCTCCTCAGAAACTATCGTTTCTTCGGTCTCTCCCCTATATTTTGCATTGCAAAACACAGGGGAGAAGGTTCATAGCACTTCCTTTTTCGCACTATACTATGTACACAGAGAGTTATTCTTCCTTTAAAAAAGAATTTCACATAAGGAGAGGTAGCCCAAATAGGCCGCTAAGAACAAAAAAGCTAATTCCCGCTCGATTTAACGTAAAAATTCTCCTCGAACTTGTTTAGAAAAAAGGAAGATAGTGAGAAATTTTTGTCCGTTTGTTCGACGAAGTCTGCACAAATCTATCTTCGGTAAAGGTCTTATCGTCAAAACATTTCAGATATACGGCATTCATCTCGTCAGCCAACGTTTTCGGATCGAAACGAACCACATATTCTTTCCCTTTTTCTATCATCTCCCGACGCAAATGCTCGTCGGCAAGTACTTTTTTCATGGCATTCGCCATACCTTCCACATCGTCGGGATCGACGTAAATCGAGTGTTCGCCGCCGGCTTCTTCCAAACAGGAACCGGTGGAAGCGATAACCGGAACCCCTGCCGAAAGAGCTTCGACAATGGGAATTCCGAACCCCTCGAAACGAGAAGGATATACAAACAGCGAGGCCAGATGATACAATATCGGCAAATCGCCGAATTTCAAATTATGGATAATATGCACTCTATTTTCCAATCCATGAGCCTCTACATAATCCTGCACCTTTTTAGCATAATCGGTACTTTTCCCTATGGCTACCAAATGAACGTCGTCCAACTTTTCGACAGCCTTTACCGCCAATAGCAGATTTTTCCTCTCTTCAATCGTTCCCACGCTCAAAATGAAACGTTCGGGCAACCCGTAAGCCGCGCGAACACGATCTTTTTCTTTTTTAGAAACAGGGCGGGCGAAAACAGGGTCGCATCCTTGATAAACGACATCGATCTTTTCGGGAGAAATACCGTAAAACTTAACTATATCCCGCTTGGTACATTCACTCACCGCTACAATACGATCGGCCTTACGACAGGCATAATTGAATTTTCGGTTATAAATGATTCTATCCAAACGGTGATAATATTGAGGATAACGAAGAAATATCAAATCGTGAATCGTCACTACGCTACGAATTCCCGTGCGATGAATCCCCACGGGCAACTCGTTACTCAATCCATGATAAAGTTGTACACCGTCTTGCAACAGCCCTCGCTTAATAAAAAAGGTTCTCCACAAAGCCCTGAAACGTTTCATAACGGAAGAACGAGGCAATATGGAAGAGACATTTTTATGTTTTAAAAGCGAGTCGTACGAAGCATTTTTACACTGCTTGGGAATGTACATACGGTACTTATGTTCATCGCCGTATGTAGCCATCGTATCTACCATGAATCGGCTATAATTCCCCAATCCGGTAAAATTGGCATTCGCCCTCTTTGCATCGAACCCTATAATCATTCCCTAAAATACAACTTTAATGGTTACATTAAAATAGATGTATATGTCGTTTATTTTGCTGCATGCCCCCTGTAATTTTTTCCATCATTTTGTATGAAGACTTCTGAAATAAACAACAACAAACTGATTACTAAATTATTACAAAACTATTATTTTTTCTATTTTTTAAGATGTCACTATACATTACAAATGTCATAAACTCCCTATAACGAGAAATACCGTCCTAAATTCCGTCAAGCAGCCCCAAAGAAAAGACTTGAATACACCTGTAATTTTCATCTTCCCTAACGAAAAATGTAACAGATTCTAACTATTCGAAACAGATTCCGAGTGCAAAGGTACATCTTGTAGCAATTATTTTTATCTTTGTGCACTGGAAAAATGAAGAATGGATTCTGCATTTTCTAAAAATTGGAGAAAAAGATGATACAAAAATTCGACTTTTTAATCATCGGTTCCGGGATAGCCGGAATGAGTTTTGCCCTGAAAGTAGCACACAAAGGAAAAGTGGCGCTCATATGCAAAACAGAATTGGAGGAGGCAAATACCTATTTCGCACAGGGTGGCGTAGCCTCGGTAACCAACACGTTGGTAGACAACTTCGAGAAACATATCGAAGACACGATGATCGCCGGCGACTGGCTCAGCGACCGCGCCGCAGTCGAGAAAGAAGCTCCTTCGCAAATCAAAGAACTCATCAGCTGGGGGGTCGATTTCGATAAAAACGAAAAAGGAGAATTCGACCTTCATCGGGAAGGCGGACATTCCGAATTTCGCATCCTGCACCACAAGGACAACACGGGTGCGGAAATTCAAGACAGCCTGATACGGGCTGTCAAACAACACCCCAACATCACTATTTTCGAAAAGCATTTCGCCATCGAGATTCTTACGCAACACCACCTCGGAGTAACTGTTACGCGGCAGACTCCCGACATCGAATGTTACGGCGCTTATGTGCTCGATTTGAAAACCGGTAAGGTAGATACATTCCTCTCCAAAGTCACCCTCATGGCGACCGGCGGCGTGGGCGCTATTTATCAGACCACGACCAATCCGCTCGTCGCTACCGGCGACGGCATAGCGATGGTATACAGGGCTAAGGGAACCGTAAAAGACATGGAATTTATCCAGTTCCACCCGACCGCTTTATATCACCCCGGCGATCGCCCGTCGTTCCTCATCACCGAGGCCATGCGGGGATACGGAGCCGTATTGCGAACACTCGACGGCGAAGAGTTCATGCAAAAATACGATCCTCGCCTTTCTTTGGCTCCACGCGACATCGTCGCGCGGGCAATCGATAACGAAATGAAAAACAGGGGCGATGACCATGTTTATCTCGATGTCACTCACAAAGACCCGGAAGAGACAAAAAAACACTTCCCCAACATCTATGAAAAATGCCTCGGTTTAGGCATAGACATCACACGCGATTACATTCCCGTAGCACCTGCGGCTCACTATTTGTGCGGAGGTATCAAAGTCGATTTGGATGCCCGCTCGTCCATCAACCGGCTCTATGCCGTAGGCGAATGTGCCTGCACAGGACTTCACGGAGGAAACCGGCTGGCATCCAATTCATTGATCGAAGCTGTCGTTTATGCCGATGCCGCAGCCAAACATAGTCTTAAAGTAATCGATAACTTCTCCTATCAGGAGAACATTCCCGAATGGAACGACGAGGGGACACAATCGCCCGAAGAAATGGTACTTATCACTCAAAGCGTCAAAGAAGTCGGACAAATCATGAGTACCTATGTAGGTATCGTTCGCTCCGACCTGCGGCTTAAACGGGCATGGGATAGGCT
>ERZ1504461.252-NODE-252-length-13001-cov-3.575854_pt1 | contig 13001 bp, 10 predicted proteins | sample MGYA00574788_ERZ1504461 | MGnify/ENA primary metagenome ERZ1504461 (study PRJEB39906, sample SAMEA3182109) | gut metagenome | biome: human; feature: gut; material: Stool; isolation source: human stools | place: Canada | collected 2013-04-23 ...
CAGATATTCACCCAGTGTGAAGATGTCTTCGGGTGAGTTCTGATCCATGGGGGTGTTGGCTGTAGAGCGGATCACGATAATGGCGTAGGAAGAATATCCGATGACAATCATCATGGTACACAACAGCGAGGTGTTGAGCGTACGCGCAGAAACACGATATTTCTCTTTCATACTTGCCTGCATCTTCGGGCTGAGGTAGAAGAACAGGAAGGCGATAACAATAATACCTATAATAACAGCGCTCGTTCCGTGCCCGTAGAAGGGAATACCCAACAAGGCAATTGTCAGTACGAAGGAGACGGACATGCGCATCTTGTTCTTTTCCGTGTAGCTTTCGTATACTCCCCAGATGATGGAAGCTGCCAATACAATGATGTAAACCATTACACCGCTGTTGAAGGACATTCCCAGTGTATTCACGAAGAACAGTTCGAACCAGCCTCCTACTTTTACAATACCCGGTACCATGCCATAAAGTACGGCGGCAACCAGAATGCCCGAAGCGAGCAATGCCAGTAATGAACCCTTGGCATTTGCGTTGGGCACTTTCTTGTAATAGTAAACCAGTACGATGGCAGGCAAGCAGAGCAAGTTCAGCAAGTGTACGCCGATACTAAGTCCCGTCAGGTAAGCGATGAGGATAAGCCAGCGGTCGCTGTGAGGTTCGTTCGCCACATCCTCCCATTTCAGTATCAGCCAGAATACAACGGCTGTGAAAAGAGAAGAGAATGCGTAAACTTCACCTTCGACGGCACTGAACCAGAAGGTGTCACTGAATGTATATGCCAGTGCGCCTACCAGACCGCTACCCATGATGGTAATCAGTTGTCCGCGGGTAATATTATTCTCATCTGTAACAACAAGTTTGCGCACCAGGTGCGTGATGCTCCAGAACAGGAACAGGATACAAGCGCCACTCATCAGTGCACTCATATAGTTTACCATTTTGGCAACGGTGCTCGGGTCGGAGGCAAATTGTGAGAACAGGTTGGCTACCAGCATGAAGAAAGGTGCGCCGGGCGGGTGTCCTACTTCCAGTTTGTAGCCGGTAGTGATGAACTCCGGGCAGTCCCAAAAACTTGCAGTCGGCTCAATAGTCATGCAATAGACCGTAGCTGCAATGAGGAAAGTAATCCAACCCACAAGGTTGTTTACGGTTCTGTACTGTTTCATTCGGAAAGAATTCGTTATGTTTTTAAGTTATAGCTCTGTATTTTGGTATATACGGCCGCAAATATAGTGATTTAACTGCTAAATGCGTGGAGGTAAGGCATATTTATTAGGATAGGTTAAAAGATATACATTGATTTTTTGTAGAGAAAAGTTTCAAATATTATAGCTTTGATGTTTAATGTTCGCAATTACAGCATCCATATTCGTCGCCATGTTTATGCTCTGCCAATATGCGATGGGGCAGTGCTCCGTGCCCTAATAACTCTATCGGACAGTTGAAGTTCCGTTCCAACCATTCCTCACTTATCCCCGTGTCGGGATGATAATCCAGTGTTTCATTCACACAGGCGATGGACTTCACTTGTTGCAGTACTGTGCCGATATCATGGCTGACAAGAATGATGGCGCAGTCGTGGTTAATCTCTGCCAATAGTTCGTAAAGGCGGGCTTCGAAACGCTTGTCGATATAGGTACTGGGTTCGTCTAGGACAACGAGTTGAGGATCGGAGATGATGGCACGCCCCAGCAAAGCACGTTGCAATTGTCCGCCGCTTAGTGCACCGATGGCACGTTCTTCCAATCCTTCCAATCCCATACGGGCAATCACTTGGCGGGCTTTCTCCCGATGTGCTGCGGTGAAGCGTGAAATAAGTGACTTTTGCGAGCTGAGTCCGGAAAGGATTACTTCTTCCACTGTAATAGGAAACTTACGATCTATACTGTTGTATTGTGGCAGATATCCCATTTTGAGTGCTCGTCCACCTCTATAAAGAATTTCCCCTCCAGTAGGTTTCAACAGACCAAGTATACATTTGATGAGAGTTGTTTTTCCGCCGCCATTAGGGCCGATGATGCCCAGAAAGTCCCGGTCGTAAACGGTGAGGTTTATGTTGCGCAATACCGTGCGGCTGTCATAGCCGGCACTGAGATTCTTTATTTCAATAAGAGGCGTACCCATTTGTTTACTGCTTGACGATGTCTTTAGTTCTTTACGACCAATTCCTTGGCAATGTTCAACATTTCTTCTTCCCAATCGTAAGAAAGCGGATTGATAGGGATTACCTTCGTTCCCGTCTGTTTGGCAATGATCTCCGCATTGCGACGGTCAAATTCAGGTTGCACGAAGATAACACGGACTTTCTCCTTTTTACAAGTGTCTATCAGATTCTTGAGGTGGGAGGGAGAAGGCTCTTTACCATTTTCTTCGATGGAAATCTGATGCAGACCGTAGTCGCGGGCAAAGTAAGATAATGCCGGATGATAAATCATGAAAGCACGGTCCGCATTGGGAGCCGACAGCATGTGACAAATAAGACTATCGGTATGTTCAATCTGGTTGCAGAGACTTTTGTAACGCTCCATATAGACTTCTTCATTGCCTTTGTCGATGGCGCACAGTGCATTTACGATATTTCCGGCAATAATCTGTGCATTATAGGCAGAACTCCAAACGTGTGGTTCCACACCCAAAAGATGCTGATGCTCATCGTCTTGGATGGAATCGTGGGCGTGAGGTTCATCGGCATCGTGATGATGGTGGGCGTGTGAGGAATCATAAATCAGGTCGATGCCGCGGGAAGTATCGAAGAATTGCAGGTGCGGAGCGTTATCCGTCAGCTTGTCCATCCAGGTTTGTTCAAAACCGATGTAGCCGATCCGGAAGTAGGCTTTGCTCTTGGCAAGATCTACGAGTTGCTGGGGGGTAGGGTCGTAGGTTTCCGGGCTACTTCCTTTGGGAACCATGCTGATAACGTTGAAGTTATCGCCTGCAATGGCTTCGGTGAAATAGCGTAATGGCTCAATAGTGACAGTGATGACGGGCTTATCGCCTTCACTCTTATTATTTTGGACGCTGCTGTTCTTGCAGGATGCGGCGAGCAAGGCAGCGAGGATGTACAGGAATGTTCGTTTCATTATTATATTTATGGTTTTTATAATTGATTACTCTTTATGGTTTCTCTTTCGTTGCCCTCAGTATCTCCCGCTTTCCTCCCGGAGGTCCCGGAAGGCGCTCCACACGGAAGCCCACAGCTTGCAACATACGGCGGATGACACCTTTGGCGCAATACGTCGTCAATATTCCCCCTGTATTCATATAAACGTAAAGAGAGCGAAATAATTGCTCGTTCCACATTTCTGGTTGCTTTTCAGGGGCGAAAGCATCGAAGTAAACGAGATCTGGATTTAGTGATAACCACTTATCACTAATCGCATCCATCTTTATCTTCCGCAGGGTGAAGTGTGGGGATATTTTTACGTCTTCTTCCCACGGGGCGGTGTGCAGCTGCTTGAACAGTGGGTTATTGCTATATCCTAGTGCATCGACTTCTTCCCAGGCAAGGGGATAGAGCTCGATACCGGTATAATGTACGGGACGCGCATCCTGTTCGGCGGCTTCCAGTGTGAGCAAGGCATTCAGTCCGGTGCCGAAGCCTATCTCAAGAACGTGCGGTTGCGGTGTGGCAGAGGCTTTCAGCCCCATGTTGATAAAGATATGCTGCGACTCTGTACGCGCTCCTTTCACCGAATGATAATGTTCATCCAGTTCGGGCACAAACAGTGTTGCGCTTCCATCTTCCGTACGTTCTATAATTCGTTTCATAACTTAAAACATAGATATTACTCCCTGTAATGCCAGCAGCATCACGGCATACCGTATCAGCTTTCCGGCAAACATGGACGAAGTAGTCAGCCATACATTGCTACGCATGAAACCCAGCGCAATGGCAATTACTTCGCCCACGAAGGGCAGGAATGCGAAAAAGCCCATCAATGCTCCTTTACCTTGAAGGAAAGTCTGCATCTTGTCTACTTTTTCTTTTTTTACTTTGAAATATTTCTCTATCCAGACTACGTTGCCCAGACGCCCCATGTAGTAGCACGTCATACCGCCAATCGTATTACCCAACGTGGCGAAGAGTACACACATCACCGGACTGAGCCCTACCTTTATCAGTGCTATCATCACCAGTTCCGAACTGAACGGAACGATGCTTCCTGCCAGTAAGGCGGAGATAAATAAACCGAGATAGCCCCAGTCTATCAGGAGTTGAACCAATGAGTCTACAAAAGCATCCATACGTTAAATCCGAATAAGAGTATAAGCCCGGCAAGGGCACAAATGAAAAACACATTAGAAGCCCGACTGTTCGTCAGTACCACGAAATGTCCTGTCAGGATGCTGACGCCTATCAGCAGCAAGGGCAGGAGGTGAAACGTTTGTGCCGGTTGCAACAGGATATAGACGAAGATGCAGAACGTCAGGAAAATAAGGAAATGCAGATAACTGCGGGTACGTATCTTATCTTCGTAACCTGCCACCAGGCAGTGAACGGAGCTTACTATGAACAACAGGAACAAATAGCCCAATGTAGCGATTTCCCATAATGGGAAGTTCCATAAAGTAATGGGATGGAACGTCACCAGTTCGATGAATGGCTGATAGAATAATTCTATTTCACCATAGAAGTAGGCATGTCCAAACAGGAACCAATAGGGGAGCGTCCAGCCGATCAGACCTCCGAAAAAGCTCTTAGGAGTGAGTGCCTGGAAACTGTATGCACCGATCCAGAAAATGGGAATGAACAATGTCAGTTGCGGGAAGAACAGACTGCCCGCCCCGATAAACAGGAACGAGTAGAATAGGATGCCCGCCGGATGTGGATGTTGATAGCCCTTGAACAGGAAGAACAAAGATATCAGAAATGCTGTCGAGGCAATGTCTCCGGCATATAATTGGTGCATGGCAGGACAGACAGATATCAGCAGAAAGTAAATGGCTGTCTGCACGGATGCCCGCATACGGATAATGGCGAAGGTGTTGTTCAGCTCTATCAGGAAGTAACCGATTATACCGTAAAGCAGAAAGCTTAGGGGCGCACTTGCCCATGTCGGAATCCAATCGTTGTAGATGGTTTCCCACAATGGGTAATTGCTTTTCATCACTGGAATCTCGGGTAATAAGATGGAAGTCAGTACCCAGCAGAACAGTGATAGAAAGACAGCAGCGGGGAGGGTGAAGCGCCCCGCTGTAATCCGGTTCTGTAATCGTTTACTTCGTATCATTATAATAAAGGTGATGGGGTGATTAGAGATCGAACCCGATGTCGCGGCGGAAATACTTCTTGTCGAAGTGGATCATATCCGCTACTTTATAACTTTTGGCAAGGGCTTCCTCCTTGGTTTCACCATACGAACATACGGCAATCACGCGTCCGCCGTTCGTTACCACTTGTCCGTCTTTCATTGCGGTTCCGGCATGGAAGAGGATGCTGTCCGTGGCTGCTTCAAACCCGGTCATCACTTTGCCCTTTTCGTAAGCTTCGGGGTATCCACCGCTGACAAGCATGACACAGGCGGCTGTCCGTGGGTCCATCACCAATGTCTTGGTGTCGAGGTTGACATCGCGTACACCTTCCAGAAGTTCTACAAAGTCGCTTTGTATACGCAACATGACGCTTTCTGTTTCCGGATCGCCCATACGGACGTTGTATTCTATCACCATTGGTTCACCTTTCACACGGATCAGGCCGAGGAAGATGAAGCCTTTGTAAAGGATGTTTTCTTCCTGCAATCCGCGGATGGTAGGTTCGATGATGCGGGTACGTACCTTTTCCATAAATACCTCATCGGCAAAGGGAACAGGAGTTACACTTCCCATGCCACCGGTATTCAGGCCTTTATCGCCTTCACCGATGCGTTTGTAATCTTTGGCAACAGGCAAAACCTTATAGTTCTTACTGTCTGTCAGCACAAATACGGAGCACTCTATACCGCTGAGGAATTCTTCGATAACAACTGTGGCGCTGGCCTGGCCAAACATACCGCCGAGCATTTCTTCCAGTTCCCGCTTGGCTTCTTCCAGTGTAGGGAGAATGAGCACACCTTTTCCGGCGCATAGACCGTCAGCTTTCAGCACGTAGGGAGCTTCGAGGGTTTCGAGGAAAGCAAGGCCTTCGTCCAGATTAGCAGCAGTGATGCTTTTGTAACGAGCGGTGGGAATACCGTGACGTTCCATGAAGCCTTTGGCGAACTCTTTGCTGCCTTCCAGTTGCGCACCTTTAGCTGTAGGGCCGATGATGGCAATATGTTGGGTGGAGGCATCTCCGGTAAAGCTGTCGTAGATACCTTCTACCAACGGATCTTCGGGACCTACCACGATCATGTCTATCTTTTGTTCTAAAGCGAAGGCTTTCAAGGCAGGGAAATCGGTTGCCTTGATGGATACGTTCTCACCTACCGCACTGGTGCCGGCATTACCGGGGGCGATAAAAAGTTTCTCTACTTTCGGGCTTTGGGCTATTTTCCATGCCAGGGCATGCTCGCGGCCACCACTTCCTAATAATAATACTTTCATCTTTATATTTCTTTTAATTGTAATCACTTATTTCCTAAATACTCTTCAAAATAACGGGTTATCTTTTCATGTAGATGTACCCGGTCACGTCCCCTGACATTGTGCTTATGTGTGGGATAGATAAACAGGTCCGGATATGTGCGTGCATCCACACAAGCCTTTATGAACGAAAGTGTATGTTGAGGTACACAGGTGTCGTCATGATCATCATGGATCAATAGCAGATGTCCTTTCAGATTGCCGGCAAGGTTTTTCAGGTTGCACTCTTTGTACCCTTCCGGATTACTCTGTGGGGTATCCATATAGCGTTCTCCGTACATGATTTCATAATATCCCCAGTCGATGACCGGACCACCTGCAACGCCTACCTTGAATATCTCGGGATAGCGGAGCAGCAATGCCGTAGTCATGTGACCACCGAAACTCCAGCCGTGCACACCGATGCGGTTGCCATCTACATAAGGCAGACTTTTCAGGAATTCCACACCTTTCACCTGGTCTTTTCCTTCTTCAATGCCAAGATGTCGGAAAGTAGCATTTTCAAATTCCAGTCCGCGGTTGTCACTTCCACGGTTGTCGAGGCTGAACATGATATAACCTTTGTTGGCCATGTAGATATCCCAGCCACGTGCACCGTTCTGCCAACCGCCGGTAACCATTTGGGCGTGCGGTCCACCGTATACGTAGACAATGGTGGGGTATTTCTTGTTCGGATCAAAGTCCGCAGGTTTTATGAGACGATAGTAAAGATCAGTCATACCGTCGGCAGCTTTGATGGTGCCTACTTCGATGCTCGGCATGGTGAAGTCCTTGAATGGATCTTCTGCTGTCAGCAGATTGATGCTTTTCCCGTTTTGTGTGGCGATGAGATTGATGCTGCGTGGCGCTTCAGGGCTGGAATAGGTATCTATGAGGTAACTGCCGCTTGCACTCAGTGTGCCGTGGTGTATACCTTCCGGTGTGCCTAGCGGGCTACGTTTGCCTGTTGCTATGCTTACTTTGAAGAGGTTGCTTTGCAACGGGGAATATTCCGTGGAAGCTATGATGATTTCTTTCTTTCCACTGTTGAAGCCAAGCACATCTTGCACAAGCCAGTTGCCGGAAGTCAGTTGCTTGACCAGTTTACCGTCTGTGCCATAGAGGTACAGGTGGTTGAAGCCGTCGCGTTGGCTTTGGTAGATAAACTTGCTGTTGTCCCACGGCAGGAATACGATGGGGTGCTGGGGTTCTACGTATTTGGGATGTGTCTCTTCAAAAAGAGTTCCTATCAGTTCGCCTGTTTCTACGCTGTACTGGCATAGCTTGGCATGGTTCTGATCACGGTTCAGCTCTATGAGATAAAGGCTTTTGGCATCCGGTGCCCAACTTATATTGGTGAAGTAACGGTCGGTAGGATCACCTGCATTCAGATAAATTGTCTTCTGCGTTTCGGGATTGTAGATGCCTACAGTTACTTTGTGGCTCGTCATACCTGCCATCGGGTAACGTACATTGTTCAATTCGCCCACCCGTGCGGTGATGTCCACTAACGGATATTGTGTTACCATACTTTCATCCATGCGGTAGAAAGCGAGCAAGTCACCTTTCGGACTCCAGTAAGTTCCTTTGCTGATGCCGAACTCGTTACGGTGTACGCTTTGTCCGCATACGATCCCTTCCGGTTCGTTGGTTACGGCGCGATCGTTGACATAAAGATTATTATTCAGAGTGTAAGCAATATGGCCGCTTACGGTATTATAATCCTCATTGGCTGCCTTTTCTGGCAAGGCTTGTTTGCTGATGATTTTATCCGCTTTCCAGTCGTAAACGATATAATTACCGGGCAGGGTGATAAGCAACTGAGTCTTTTCAGCCCAAGGCAGGCTCACCTGATATAAATGACTCAGTTTACCCAGTTTTTCCTGTTCCAGTGCTTGGTTGATTCTCTCACGCGTCAGGAGTAGGGTTTCCTTTCCTGTTTTAGGGTTCACTGCAAACAAAGAGTCTATTTCGGGCTTGATGCACGTGTCTCCCCACCATTGCAGTCCGTACAGGCTTTTTGCAAAGCGATAGGTCTCTCCGCCGGGGATCAGGTCTTCCAGCGTCGGTTTCTTTAAATCTTGTGCCATAACGTTCGTTGTGAAGAGAGCGGATGATGCCAATAATACCACTCCCATCCATTTACTGATTATCTTCATGTTCATAGTCTTTTGTTAGTCATTCTCTTTTCTAAAACCTTTCACTTCTATTCTGCCCATTGGTGTACTTTTCACTTGTACGGCGGCACTCAGCTTGGCAAAGGCAGAGTATCTAACACCTCCTTTGTTTGAGGTGAAAATTTGGCACCTCAAACTGTCTCTCAGCAACTTACTCTCCCTCTTCCCGCTTTCTCGGTTTAAACTCCCTTTTCGGCTTGAACTCCCCGTTTCCTCCCGGACGACGTTCTCTGTCAAACGGTTTTCTTTCCCTGTCTCCATCCTTGCGGAATTCCCTTGGCTTGAATTCCCCTCTGGGCCTGTCTTCTCTCGAACCAAACTCCCGGGGTTTACTGTCTCTTGGTCTGAATTCCCTTGGCTTGTCATCTCTGGATCTGAATTCTCCTGGTTTGCGGGGTTCTCTCGGTCTGAATTCACGTGATTCTCTTGGTCTGAACTCCCGTCCTTCTTTCGGTTTGAAGCCTGATTCTTTAGAGTCTTCTCCCTCTTCACTTTCACCTTCCTGTTTCTTGAATTCCTTGTATTTACCGTCGAAAATCTCGTATTTACGGAATTCACATTCCAGTGCACCGTTGAACAGAGGTATTTTGGCAGTCGGTTTCAGTCCTATCTGGTCGAAGCACTCTTCACGATAAGAGAGCACCCATGCCGTGTTTCCGGTGAAAGCGTGTTTCAGACGCTCGCCTATCATCTGGTACAGTCCCAGCAGATTATTGGTAGAAATACGTTCCCCATAAGGCGGATTGGTGATAATCATGGACTTTTCCGCCGGCTGTTCAAACTGCTGGAAGGGCTGCAACTTCAAGGTAATGTCTTTCGATACACCTGCTGCCTTGATGTTGTGCGTTGCTATTTCGTTGGCCTGCGGATTATTGTCGTATCCGTATATCTTATGTGTAAACTCACATTCCTGACTGTCGTCGTTGTAAATCGTATCGAATAAATCCTGGTCGAAATCATTCCACTTCTCAAAAGCAAATTCCTTACGGAATACTCCCGGAGCAATGTTACGTGCAATCAGTGCTGCCTCAATGGGGATGGTACCCGAACCACACATCGGATCAATCAAATCACATTCTCCTTTCCAGCCCGTCATGAGGATCATTCCGGCAGCCAGTACTTCGTTCAACGGAGCTTCTACCGCTTCTTGGCGATAACCGCGGCGGTGTAGTGACTCACCCGATGAGTCGAGCGAAAGCGTACACGTGGTTTGTGCAATGTGTATATTCAGCAGTACATCCGGGCGGTTGATTCGTACGGACGGACGTTTGTTGAATTTCTCGCGGAAATAATCTACAATGGCATCTTTTACTTTATAAGATACAAACTTAGAGTGACGGAATTCTTCGCTGAACACAACGGCATCTACAGCAAATGTTTTCTCCACATCCAGGATGTTTTCCCAGCTGATAGCTTTGATTTGTTCATAGACTTCATCAGCATTTTTGGCAGTGAAGTTCTTGATCGGTTTCAGGATACGGATTGCTGTGCGCAAGCAGAAGTTTGCCTTGTACATCATTTCCTTGTCTCCACTGAAAGACACCATGCGTCGGCCTATTTCTATGTCGTTTGCCCCTAATGCAGTCAGTTCTTGTGCTAATACTTCTTCCAGACCTTGAAAGGTCTTGGCAATCATTTGAAAGGATTCCATCTGTTTATTATTGATTTTACGATTTACAATTTTACGGTTGAAGCTGCTGTAACTTCTTCTGTATCTATTGTTTCTATTGATGATTACTATTCTCTTAATATCCCTTTTACGGAACACTTGTACTTCTCGGATGTAACGCTTGTGTCTCTCTTCCGAAACACTTGTGTTGCTCAGCCGGAACGCTTGTGTCCCTCAACCGGGGCGCTTGCTTGCTGACTGCCGGTTACTTTTTGGCTTTAGTCTGTACAATTCTTGCTCCGGCCGGAACGTCTTCCGTCACCCAGATATTACCACCTACCGTGGCACCCTGTCCGATAGTGATACGTCCTAAAATGGTGGCATTGGAATAGACGATTACATTGTCTTCCAGTATCGGGTGGCGTGGGATACCCTTGATCGGTTTACCGTCCGCATCCAATGGAAAGCTCTTGGCACCCAGAGTTACGCCTTGATATAACTTTACGTTATTTCCGATGACGCACGTCTCCCCGATTACCACACCCGTTCCGTGGTCTATGGTGAAGTGGCTGCCGATGGCGGCACCCGGGTGAATATCGATTCCTGTTTCGCTGTGGGCCATTTCAGTGATGATACGCGGAATAAGGGGCACACCGAGTTTCAGTAACTCATGCGCAATGCGGTAATTGCTGATGGCACGTATGGCGGGATAACAACTGATTACTTCTCCGAAACTGTGTGCTGCCGGATCTCCATTGTAGGCGGCTGCCACATCAGTGGCCAGCACACGGCGCATTCCCGGCAAATTACTGATGAATTTAGCGGCAATCAGTGCCGCTTCTTCACGCTGAAGTTCAGTGCAACAGGTACATTCTCCGTTTCCGGTGAAGCAAAGCCCTGCAAGTACCTGACCGGTCAGCAAGTCGAACAAGCGTTCGATGTTTACGCCGATGTGATATTTGATGGTGCGGCTGTTGACTGTGGAATTACCAAAATAACCGGGGAAGAGGATGGCACGTGATAGCTCTACAATATCTTGCAGTGCCCTAGCCGAAGGCAATGGAGTGCCGTCCGTGTGCTGATGAAACAGTCCTTTGTAAGATGAGCTTTCCGATAGTTCATCGACTGCCTGTGTCAAAATGTGAGTAAAGTTCAATGGACTCATTGGGATATCCTTTTTATAATAAGGTGGGTACAAAGGTAACTATTCTCAGCGAAAATCCCTCATTTATAGTATGAAAATCCCACAAATATGGTATTTCCTATGAACCGTTAACCCTCTATCTTTGTCATTTAGAAAGAAGAGTATAAATTAAAACCCAATATGTTATGAAAAAGATAGCAAAACAGCTCACGGATCTGGTGGGCAACACTCCCCTGATGGAGCTGAGTAATTACAATAAATCAAAGGGGCTGAAAGCCCGTCTGATCGTGAAACTGGAGTCATTTAATCCTGCCGGAAGCGTGAAAGATCGCGTGGCACTGGCAATGATTGAAGATGCCGAGACTTCCGGTTTGCTGAAACCCGGAGCGACAATCATAGAACCTACCAGTGGAAACACCGGAATAGGACTTGCATTTGTGGCCGCTTCAAAAGGTTATAAGTTGATTCTCACCATGCCCGATACCATGAGCGTTGAGCGTCGCAACTTACTGAAAGCCTTGGGTGCCGAATTGGTGCTTACGCCCGGTGCCAATGGTATGAAAGGGGCTATTGCCCGTGCTGAAGAACTGAAAGCGGCTACACCCGGTGCGGTGATTCTTCAGCAGTTTGACAACCCCGCAAATCCTGCCATGCACGAACGTACTACAGGACAGGAGATCTGGCGGGATACGGAAGGTCATGTTGATATTTTTGTTGCTGGTGTAGGGACTGGCGGAACAGTAAGTGGAGTAGGCGCCGCCTTGAAAAAACATAATCCGGCTGTAAAGGTGGTAGCGGTAGAGCCGACCGACTCTCCTGTACTTTCAGGAGGTGCTCCGGGAGCACATAAGATACAAGGTATCGGTGCCGGTTTTGTTCCCAAGAACTACAATCCGACAGTAGTGGATGAAATATTGCAGGTAACAAATGACGATGCTATCCGTACAGGACGCGAGTTGGCGCAGAAAGAAGGCCTGCTGGTAGGTATATCTTCCGGGGCGGCAGTCAGTGCAGCCACTCGTCTGGCACTTCTTCCGGAGAATGAGGGGAAAACTATTGTTGCATTATTGCCGGATACAGGCGAACGGTATCTTTCAACGTTGCTATATGCATTTGATGAATACCCGCTGTAGAATATTAGGGCTACACCCTTTCACCAAAAGGGTGTAGCTATTTGCAGTAAAGGGTGTAGCTATCCGGGGGAAAGGGTGTAGCCATCTTGAAATGGGTTTGTAACTACTCTGAGGTGACCTCGCTGGGTCGCAGTCCGAAGGATCTGCAAGTCATTTTGTCTATTTTTACTTCCCAAACCTTTACGTTGCGCACGGCAGGTTCACTGTATTTAAATTCATCGCTTGTATATTGCTGCATGATTATATCAAGTGCCTCTCTTTTTTCATCCATATCTTCGATGAAACGGACGTTTCCGTGGCATATCACGCTGCGCGACTTCATGCTGTAGCTGCATGCCACTTGCCGGTGCATATACACCAACTCGTGGCCTTCGCAGAAGGTGATGCAGAC
>ERZ1504461.288-NODE-288-length-12271-cov-3.410936_pt1 | contig 12271 bp, 10 predicted proteins | sample MGYA00574788_ERZ1504461 | MGnify/ENA primary metagenome ERZ1504461 (study PRJEB39906, sample SAMEA3182109) | gut metagenome | biome: human; feature: gut; material: Stool; isolation source: human stools | place: Canada | collected 2013-04-23 ...
GGTATAGTCAGTTGGGAACACACGGCGCAAAAGGCGGCAAAAAGTGCACAAAGCACTTGCATACGGATATTACTGCTATTCATAACGACCTCGCTTTACAATTTATGTTTTATTATAAACAGGTGTCCTCTATATGTCAACGACGCGTGTTCAAAAAGGTTTATATTTTCAGTTTCTACCTATTTTCCGCAGTAAAAAAGACCCCGGGGAAATTCCTCTCAGGGTCTTATTGGTTTTACATCAGTTATTCTTCAACTTTTTCTTCTGTTTCCGCTTCAACTTCCGCCTCTTCATGAACCGGAGCTTCTACCAGAGAAAAGCTGATTCTCTTGCGGGCTTCATCTATGCCGATGATACGGACAGTCAGATCATCGCCAACCCGGCAGATATCGCCCGGTTTCTTGTTATGATCCTGTGTCATCTCATTGATGTGGAGCAGGCCGGTAAGACCGTCTTCCAGTTCTACAATAACGCCGAATTCAAGGATTTTTACCACTCTTGCACCGACTATATCATCCACTTCATGGTCTTTGACAGCAGTTTCCCATGGATTCGGAAGGCAGTCCTTATGACTGAAAGAAATTCTCTGCTTTTCTCTGTCAAAAGACTTAATCTTAACGTCAATCACCTGTTCCGGCTGGAGAACATCTTCCACCTTGGAAATCTTTCTCCAGGACACATCGGAAATATGAAGCAGGCCTTCAATACCGTTCAGCGCAACAAACGCGCCGTAAGGCATAATTTTCTTCACGGTACCTTTCAGCACTTCGCCGTTTTCATAAGCCTGTTCAATGACATCCAGCTCACCCGTGCGCTGTTCTTCAAGAACGGCTTTACGGGAAAGGACGAGGCGGTTCTTTGTAGGATCCACTTCCAGAATCTTGGCTTTAAATTTCTGTCCGACAAGGCTCTGCAGAGAATGAACGAAACGGAGATCCCCCTGGGAAAGCGGGATAAAGCCGCGCAGGGATTTAAGCTGTACAAGCAGGCCGACTTTGATTGCTTCGATACCTTCGCATTCAACCGGTTCCCCCTTGTCAAAGGCTTCCTTAGCCACATCCCAGTCTGCCAGGCGGTCAACCTTGATCTTGGAAACAAAAATCGTGCTGTCTTCTTTCACACTGCTTACAACCTGCACACGAAGCGAGTCTCCTACCTGCAGTACATCTTTAAGGGATGCGGGCTCCGGATAGGAATATTCATGAAGCGGAAGTACGGCTTCGGTCTTGTATCCGAAAGAGATCCAGGCTTTGTCATCGGTCAGGTCTACTACCTTCCCTTCTACAACGCTGCCTTTGTGTACATCCAGGTTCATTTCTTCCTGTTCCAGCATTTCATTCATGTCTTCCATAATAAAAAATACCTCCTCTATGATCCAGTCCGGTGTGGATGCACCGGCGGTGATGCCAACTTTGCATTGACTGTGGAACCATTCTTTTTTCAGTTCCGCCGCCGTTTCAATATGATGGGTAACGGCTCCTTCCGCCTGGCAGACTTCCACCAATCTGCCGGTATTGGCACTGTTGCGGCCGCCTATAACGATCATCACATCTACATTCCGTGCCAGCTCTCCTGCCGCCGTCTGTCTGTCCGACGTGGCATTGCAGATCGTCTTATGGACGCTCACGCTTCCCGCTTTCCGTTTGATCGCGGTAATCAGGCGGTCTGCCAAAGAAAGGGAGAATGTAGTCTGTATAACAATATGGACTTCGTCCAGGTCCGGCAAGGCTTCCACGTCTTCCATCGTTTCCACGATGTACGGCGCTTCACCCGCCCATTCAGCTACGCTCAGCATTTCAGGGTGCTTCTTTTCACCGACAAGCACAATCTTTTTGCCTTCCGCCGCCAGCCCTTTCGCTATTTCCTGGTTCCTCTTCACAAAAGGACAAGTCGCGTCAAGCAAAACTGATTTTTTGCGCTTGAGGTTATTATAACACGAAGGCCCTATTCCATGCGAACGAATAATCACTGTTTCATCGGTTATCTCATCAGTACTCGTCACGGGAGAAATCCCTTTCCCCGCAAGCCTTGCCACGACCTGGGGATTGTGGATAATCGGTCCCAAAGTAACCGTCTTCTGTCCTGAAACAGCAGCATTTTCCGCGATTTCCATCGCTTTTCGCACGCCGTAGCAAAAACCCATCACTCTTGCTTTATAAATTTTCATTGATATATTTTTTCCAACTTCCCCTTACATATAACTAAAAATTACTATTTGCTATAAAAAAGTTCTTTATCTATTTAGCATTTATCTTCTCCATATACTCATCAGTTAGTTTTTGTATTTCCTCTTTGACTTTTTTATTCAAAGCATCCACTGCTTCATCATCAGCTCTTTGCTTTTTTACTTCAATCGGTTTCCCGATGAGCACGGCAAGAGGGCCGCATTTGCGGGGCATAGCTACAGAACCTACCACTGCCACGGGGAGAATAGAAACTCCGCTCATGAAGGCAAGGGACGCCATGCCTGAATGAAAACGGCCGAGTCCTTCTCTTTGTATACGTGTGCCTTCAGGAAATATACCAAGTGCATTGCCTTCTTTCAGTTCCAGAATCGCCCGGCGGATCGCCATACGGTCTATGGATCCTCTTTTTACGGGAAATGTACCGAACTGGCGGAGAATGTACCCAAAAATCGGATTCTTAAAGAGCTCTTCTTTGGCCATATAATGGATGATGCGGTCTTTAAACGCCACGCCAACGATAGGCGGATCAAAATTGCTTTTATGATTCGGCGCCACGATAATTGCGCCTTCCTTGGGAATATTTTCCCGTCCCTCCACGTGGAGACCGTAAATGCCGAAAAAGAGTCTGTTGAAAAGCACTCTCACCACGCTGTAAAATATCTTTTTAAACATTTGCCCGCCTGACTTCCCATTTCTTTTCACAGATTTTCATAATCGCTTTAGCCGTTTCTTCCAGCGTAAGTCTGCTGTTATCCAAAAGGACCGCATCTTCTGCCTGTTTCAAAGGGGATACTTCACGATAGCTGTCCTGCCAGTCCCTTTTCCGGATATCTTTTTCCACCTCTTCCAAAGTCATGCCCGGATTCTTTTCCGTCATTTCTTTGAAACGGCGGAGCGCTCTCGTGTGAACGGATGCCGTAAGAAATATTTTTACATCCGCATGAGGAAGCACTGTCGTCCCGATATCCCTTCCGTCCAAAACAATCCCGCCTTTTGCAGCCTGGTGCCTCTGTATTTCCACCATGGCGGCGCGGACGCCTGCAAAAGCGGAAACGGCAGACACCTTCGCCGAAACCTCAGGCGTACGGATATGATCCGTTACATCATGTCCGTTGACAACCACATGCATGGCGTCGGCTTCCGGTTTCACTGTCATGTCCATTCCTGCCGCCAGTGCGACGATATCTTTTTCTTCTGTCAATTCCCGCCGAAGAACTTCGTAAGTCACCGCACGGTACATGGCACCGGTATCCAGGTAAGCGTACCCCATATTTGCCGCCAGAATTTTGGCAACACTGCTCTTTCCTGCCCCCGCCGGTCCGTCAATCGCAATAGCTAATTTACGCATCTGTCTTATCTCCTGCTGCTGAAAGCGCCGCCATCCGCCCCATAGAAAAGGCGGCCTGTAAATTATATCCCCCCGTAAACGCATGTACATCAAGTACTTCGCCCGCCAGATAAAGTCCGCGGACAATTTTCGATTCCATGGTGGAAGAATTAACTTCTTTTGTAGAAATACCGCCGGCTGTTACAATGGCCTCTTCAATCGGTCTTGCCTTTGTAATAGTGAGAGGCAGTTTTTTTATTGTCTGCCGCAGATGAATACGCTGTGCTTTTTTCAGCGCCGCCGCAGGAATTTCTGCGGGGATATCTGCCAGCTTCATCACCGCATCAATCAAACGGCGGGGAAGCAACTCCGACAAGGCATTGCCCATCTGTTTCAAACGGAACTTTTGCAAATCACGGAGAATCCGCTGATCCAGAACTTCTTCCGTCAAAGCGGGTTTCAGATCAATATAACCTGTCACCTGATACCCCTGCGACAGCCAAAGCGTAACCACGTCGCTCTGTGTCAAAACGATGGGGCCGGAGATCCCGAAATGGGTAAAAATCATTTCTCCGAAAGCCTCTGATTTCCTTCTTCCCCCTGCTGCCAGCGCCAAAGTCACATTTTTAAGGGAAAGTCCCTGCAGTTCTCTGCAATACGGTTCTGCGCAAACAAGAGGAATCAGGGCAGGACGGATTTTCGTCACCGTATGCCCCAGTTCTCCGGCCAAACGGTAACCATCGCCCGTGGAACCTGTACGGGGATATGATTTGCCGCCGGTGGCAAGAATGACTGCATCCGCTTCATAAGTTCCCTTGCCCGTTACCACGCCGGCAGCGCATCCTTTCTTTGTCTGTATATGGAGAACAGGCTCGCTTAAATGGACATCGACCTGCTTTTCATGTAAAAGACGCATAAAAAGATGGCGGACCTCTTGGGCATCATCGCTTGCGGGAAATATGCGCCCTCCCCGCTCCACCTTTGTTTCCAACCCCCATGTATGGAAAAGGGAGAGCAAATCCATGTTATTAAACCGCTTATAAGCGCTGAAAAGAAAACGGCCGTTTCCCGGTGTCATGGCGATGAAATCCATAATAGGCGCGTTGTTCGTCAAATTGCATCGGCCTTTGCCGGTGATCCCCATTTTCAGCCCGACCTTGTCCATCTTCTCAAAAAGAAGGACTTTTGCCCCGTGATCGGCTGCTGTGACAGCCGCCAAAAGTCCCGCCACGCCGCCGCCGATAATGGCGACTTTTTTACCGGTGGAGCTCATAAAGCTTTTTTACCTCCGCAGCAGTCAAACGGCGGTACTGCCCGCGATTCACATCCAGCGTAAGGAAACTGTACCTGATACGCTTCAATTCAAAAACCGGATAGTGGAAGATTTCCATCATCTTGCGGATCTCACGATTCTTTCCCTCATGGAGTACCATGCGGAGCCTTGTTTTATTCTTTTCCGCGTCATAGCCGAGCACTTCGATTTCACAGGGCGCGGTCACACCGCTGTCAATCTTTATACCCTTTTCCATCTTCTTTGCCAGTTTTTCAGAAAACTTCCCGCGAACTACCACTTCATATTCCTTCTGCACTTCATGGCAGGGATGGGTCAGAATAAAGTCAAGCTGTCCGTCATTGGTCACCAAAAGGAGCCCTTCCGAATGGTAATCCAGTCTTCCCACGGGAAATACACGTTCCCGCACACGGCGGAAATAATCCATAACCGTTCTTCGTCCCGCAGGATCGGAAACAGAAGTAATCACACGATCCGGCTTATGGAATAAATAGTATCGGAGCGGTTCCGGCTTCACAATTTCACCCAAGGCTTCAATTTTATCCGTGCGGACGTCCGCCTCCGTCCCCAGTTCCCTGACGACCCTGCCGTTTACACGGACACGGCCTGCCAGAATCAATTCTTCCGCTTTACGGCGGGAGCAGACCCCTGCATGGCTCAATATTTTCTGTAATCGTTCCTTCAAAACAACTCTCCTTCATCCGGCGCATGGGCCCATTTCATCTTCAATTCACTCACACTCGACAGTCCCGTGCATTTCAGAAACTGTTTGGTTGTTCCGTACAAGATAGGCCGTCCCGGCACCTCCAGCCGCCCCCGTTCTTCCACCAGCTCTTTTTCAAGAAGCGCCGCCAGTATGCGTCCTGCCGAAACGCCGCGGATCTTCTCTATTTCTGCCCGTGTCACCGGTTCTTTCATGGCAATGACCGCAAGAGTTTCCAGCGCCGCTCCTGACAGAGGCGTCTGCTTCCCCAACGTTTCTGTGAGCCATGCGTCATATTCCTTCTTCGTTGCAAGAGACCAGCCTGCCCCCGTTTCATGGAGCGTAATCCCGGAGTCATCCTTTCCATATCTTTCTTTCAGCAGGGCAAGCGCTTTTTCAATTTCATCGGGATTTTCTCCCAGCGTGCTTACCAATTCCTCCATAGTCACCGGATCTCCTTTGACAAAAAGGAATGCCTCCAGCAATGCCGCCAAACGGCTCAGCCCTCTCATGGCCGTCCTCCTTCTATCATAAGCCCCGACACCGTATCACGGAGCAGAACTTCCCCCGTGCGGAGAAGCTCCAAAAGCGCCATCAGCGACACGGCGAGGCGCAGTCTTGTCTTCTTCCCCCGGAAATATGTCATCAGTCCTACCGCTTTCTCTCGCCGCAGCGTAAAACGGAGTTCCTCTATCTCATCATCCAGAGAAACCTCCTCCTGCTCCATAATCGTCGTCTCCTCTTCCTTCAGCGATTCATAAAGAGCAAAAAACGCGGCCGACAACTTTTGGAGAGAAATCTTTCCCGTATACAGCCCGCTCCTTATTTCAGCAGGCTCTTTCGTGCGGTACACTTCCTCTTCCCGTATGAGCGACTCGATATGGGCGCGGATTTCTTTCATCCGCTTAAATTCTTCCAGCGAACGTTCCAGCTCACGGCGGGGGTCCTCCGTCTCACTTTCTTCCTCTTGCCGTCGTTTCGGAAGAAGCGTCCTTGATTTAATCAAAAGCAGCGTCGCCGCCATCGTAAAAAAACTGCTTCCCAGCTCCAGATTAAAAACCTGCGCCTGATTTAAATACTCCAAGTACTGGTCGGTAATTTCATGAATGGGAATATCATGGATTTCTATTCTGTTTTTCGATACCAAGTGCAGCAGCAGATCCATCGGCCCCTCATAGACCGGAATACTCACTACGTAGCTGCCTCCTGTTATTTCCATAACCCCTCCGTCAGCGGCAATTTTCCAATTTCTATCTTATCATAGTGGATATACATTCACAAACAAACCGCCCCCGTGTATTTAGTATATAATGAAGAACAGAAAAAGGAGATGCCCATGGATCACGAAATAAAAAGTACGCTTCCCCCTTTTACGGAAGCCCTCATAAACCACACAAAAGAAAAACAATTTCCCTTTGATACGCCCGGCCACCACGGCGGAGCCTTTTACAACCTTACCGAAGAAGGAAAAGCGTTTACCCGCTTCTATGGAAATGCCATGTTTGCCGCCGATATGTCCGACTCAGGCAATGACCCCGGCAACCCATCTTCCCATGAAGGCGCGGCCGGGGCAGCAGAAAAACTGGCAGCCGACACCTTCGGCGTAGACCGGGCATGGTTTATCCTCCACGGCACTTCCGTCTCCAACCGCATTTGCTGCCAGGCGCTTCTTTCTGAAAACGATCTCGTCCTTCTTGACAGAAACAATCATAAATCCGTTTATGAGGGCGCCCTTCTCCAATGCGGCGCCATTCCCGTCTTCCTGGACTCCCTGCGGCTGAAAAGCGGAATCATCAGCGGTATCGACAGACACAGTCTTAACGAAAAACATCTGCGGAAAGAAGCGGCACGTCTTGCACCGGAAAGCAAACGTAAAAAGCGGCCCTACCGCCTTGCCATCATCCAGTTTGCCACCTACGACGGCTTCATAGCCGATGCGAAATACATTATCATGAAATTAAGAAATCTCTGCGATTATATTCTCTTTGACTCCGCATGGGCAGGATATGAACAGTTCCTTTCCTTGACCGAAAGCCTGTCTCCCCTCACCCTGGCCCTCACAGATAAAGATCCCGGACTTCTCGTCACCCACTCTGTCCATAAACAATTGGCGGGATTTTCACAAACCTCGCAGATATTGAAAAAGGACAGCCACCTTCGCGGTAAAAAGAGGTATCTTCCTGACGATGTCTTAGACAACGCCTTCCTCATGAATATTTCCACCAGTCCTTACTTCCCCTTCTTCTCCGCTCTCGAAATGAACGCTTTCCTCCACAGGAAATACGGGCACACTCTTTGGCAGGATGCGGCCCGCTTCGCCGTAGAGCTGCGGAAGAAGATCCTTACATCCTGCCGGAGCATCGCCCCCCTGCTCCCCCGTATCATTGACGGACGGCCATGGGAAACATATTCCACGGAAGAAATTCTTTCCGCCCCGCGCTTCTGGCAGTATGGAGAAAAAAGAAATGAAAAAGAACACTTTTCCCACACACGGATCGATCCGTGCAAAATCCTTCTCACCACGAGCAGAAAAGGACGTCCGTACCCTGCCATGCTTCTTTCCCTCTATCTTCAGGAAAGAAATATTACCCCTGAAAAATGCGGGCTTCACACACTCCTCTTCCTCATCCAGCCGGGAGATCAGGAAGAAAAAGCAGAGGCTCTCGTTTCCGCATTAATAGACTTTGAAAACAACGCCTGGCATCGTCCCGTTTTGGAAATTCTCCCGAAACTCTCGGGGAATTACAACATGACCGTCGCTGAACTGGGCAGGCAGATAGAAAACTTCCTTGAAGAAGAGAATGCTTCCCGCCTGGAAAACAGCATTTTCACCCGGCGCCGAAGGGAAATGGCCTGCAGCGGGCGAAAAGCCACGGAAGCCTTCGTCAGAGGAAACAGAAAACTCCTTCCTCTTTCCCAGCTGAAAGGAAAAACCGCCCTCGAATGCGCCATGATTTATCCTCCTGGCATCTGCGCCGTCACGGCGGGAGAGAAATGGACACAGGACGATATTTCCTACTTTCTCTTCATGGAAAAGTATATGAATCTATACCCTGATTTCGCCCCGGAAATTATAGGGCTCCATAAGAAAGAAACAGCAAGAGGAAAAAAATTATTTGCCTGGATCCTATCCGAAGGAACTCAACGGGTTTGACAGCCGGAGTTTATTCAGATATAATTATAAAGCTATTCAACAGCTCCACAGCTGTATTTTTTTAGAGAGGTGATTTACACAATGGCAACAAACAAGAATCTCCGTTTTAAGACCAGCAGACGTTTTGGCATGAACATTTACGGCCATCCGAAAGCGTTAAAACGGCAGCCCGCTGAAACCCGTCAGAAGAAGATGTCTGAATACGGTCTCCAGCTCGCAGAAAAACAAAAAGTTAAAGCGCTGTACAACTTATTGGAAAGACAGTTCTACCGCTATTATGATAAAGCGAGAAGAATGTCCGGCGTCGTTGGTGAAAACCTGCTGTCCCTGCTCGAAACAAGACTGGACAACCTGGTATACCGCGCAGGCTTCGCTCGCTCCATCCGCCAGGCGCGCCAGATGGTCAGCCACGGTCTCATCGCCGTTGACGGAAAGAAAGTAGATATCCCGTCCTATCCGGTACGTCCGGGACAGGTGATTACTCTGAAAGAAGCCTACAGAACCAATGAAATGTTCAAACAGGCTTTCCTCGAACTGAAGTCTTTCGACCTTCCCTATGTAGAAAAGAGCTTCGACAACTGGTCCGCGACACTCGTCCGCACACCGCTGCGTGAAGAACTCCCCTACAAAGATGAAGTCAACGAAACGCTCATCGTCGAATTGTACTCAAAATAATTTTTACCTTAAAATCCGACCTTTTTCGGTCGGATTTTTTATTTCCCGATTTAACAATCCCTTACCCCTGCATTACAATATAAGAAAAGAAATATAATGGAGGAAATTATGAATACAATCATCTTCGCCTGCTCTACATTAAGAAAAGAGCTGCTTGCCGCCATGAAAGAGAATAACAATCACACCCCTATTTTCTTTCTTCCAAGAGAAGTCCATACAGACCCCAAGTTCCTCCACACTTATGTACAGGATAAGATCGACCGTTTCTGCCAGGTAGATCGCATCGTCATCTGCACGTCAGGATGCGGCGGCGGTACAATAGGACTCACGGCAACTACGGCGGAAATTGTGATTCCACGGACACGGGACTGCCTGGATATTCTTCTTTCCGGTAACTCTCTCTCCACGCTGGAAAGAAATTACGAAGGCGTTTTCTTTACCGACAGCTGGCTGGACTTTACCCGTAATTCTCCCCTTGACCTGGATAAACTGGAAGCGGAACGGGGCAAAGAAGGCGCTGCGAAATTTATAAAAAACTGTATGGCCGCATCAATCAGTTTTACATTATCGACACCGGCTGTTATGATCTTACCCCAGTCCGGAAATATGTCCGGAGAATGGCACATGTATTGAACGGGACCGTAGAAGAAATACAAGGGCAATATGGTATTCTGAAAAAAATTGCCAAAAATCAGTTTGATGAAGATTTCCTCATCCTAAGGAAAGGAGACACTGTCCCCCAAGGATTTACTTTCCCTGTTTCCACAAAATAATGAAAAATAATCCAGTATAAAAGGCCGTGCATTTAGCTGCACAGCCTTTTTATATTGCTTCAGTTTTTATTTTCCCTGTCCCAATATTCCGTTTCCATACCGATTACGGAGGAATTAAAGACAGGATTTTCAGATCCCCTGTAATTCTTCGTGGCTTTCATCACATAGCGGAAACCTATATAAAGCATAGGGATATTGCAATATACGATGATGATATTCCCCAAATCGGAGAACGCCCACAAGTTGGACAAGTCATAGCCTGCAATATTGCAGAATATGCCAAAAGCAGCAACAAAAACGCCCATCCCGCGGATAAAGTGGATAAAAGGACGGGAACTGGAAATACGATTTGCAGAAATTTCCGAAAAGGTAATAAATCCGATCACACAGGTATATGCAAATAGGCAGAAACAGATAGATACCAAAATCATAACGAGCTCATTCAATCCGTCCGGTGTCATGGAGCCGATAGAAAGAAGGAATTTCGGATATGTCCCTGCCGCTTTCCACGCTTCCGGTTCCATAGCCCATCGATGAGCCATAATAACGATAAAGCCTGTCATCGTACAAATCACATGCGTATCAAGGAATACACCGATGGCAGAAATGATTCCCTGTTCACAGGGATGTTTTGCTTCCGCCGCAGCCGCAGGCATCGTGATAGTCCCCTGACCGGCTTCATTAGACATAAGGCCACGCTTCACGCCCTGCATGAGAACCGTACCGAAAGCTCCCCCGAAAACAGCTTCAGGAGTGAAGGCCCCCTTAAAAACTGCGCTGAAGAAATAAGGGACATTATCTAAGTTAATCAGAATCAAGGACACCACAGTCAATACATAAATCACCGCCATGACAGGAACAAGTTTATTGCTGACCGCGGCAATACGGCGGATTCCCCCGAAAGCCATGACCGTGACCAGTACAATGACAACAAGGGACACCACGTAGTAAAAAACAGACTGCACAGGAATAGTGCTTCCTGAAAGAATGCTTCCCATGGCTCCGACGGAAGACACGACATTAAAGCCCTGTGCAGGCAGGCACATCATGGCATACACGATATAAACCAGCGATAGTGCCACGCCGATCCACACTTTGTTCCCACAGAGACACCGCGCATAGAATGGAAGGCCTCCCACAAATTCTTTCCCCCGCTTCTCCTTGAATATCTGTGCCAGGGTACTTTCCGTATAAGCAGTCGCCATACCGAAAAACGCGGATACCCACATCCAGAAAAGTGCCCCCGGGCCGCCGGCGGCAATCGCTCCGGTTACACCGATAATATTTCCCGGCCCCACACGCATGGCCGTACTCAGACAAAAAGCAGCCAATGGGGAAATCCCCGTACGGATACTGTGATTGTCCATAAGCGTACGTACGCCCCGGCTGAAACACTGAATCTGTATAAAGCCGAGTCGGAAAGTGAAATACAGCCCGGATCCTACAAGGACGATAATGGCAAGTGAGAACTGTCCTAAAAGAGGGATTGCTTTCCAAAAGCCGAACATCTTAGGAAAGTCCCAAAAGAAATCGGATACCGGTGTAACGAAAGAAAGTACGGCATTCACTGCCGCGAATAAGCTTTCCATGGTGAGTCCTCCTGTAAAGAGGAAAACGATTCTCTCAGGCAAATCTGCCGCAGAATCGTCTTCCAAATATATTTCTGAATTGCTTCGAAACTTACTGCTTTGCGCCCGCTGTTTCTATGGCTGCCGCCAGTTTCGCCGCAAGCCCTTTCATCTTTTCCTTGGATACGGAACAAACGGCAAGACGGATTCCTTTCTTCATAGGAACGAGGAATACATTGTCCTTTTCAAGGCAGTCACAGACTTTCTGCGCGCCTTCCAGCGGAATCGTGATGAAGAACCCGGAAATATAGGGGACAAACTTCACACCTGCATCCTTTGCTTCTTCCATGAAGATGGCCGCTCTTTCACCAATCAGCTTGAAATATTTATTTCTTTCCGCATCCAGCCTTGCCACCTTTGCGGAATCACTGCAAATATCAATCATTACATTCTGGGCGGCACTGTTGCAGTTCGACCAGGTTGCGCGGCTGGCATACTGGTTGATGTCTACAAATTCCTTTGCCACATCAGCATCAGAAGTAATGCCGATCATCGCCCCCTGGCGCTGGCCATAAAGGGTAAATCCTTTGGACA
>ERZ1504461.328-NODE-328-length-11119-cov-3.620662_pt1 | contig 11119 bp, 8 predicted proteins | sample MGYA00574788_ERZ1504461 | MGnify/ENA primary metagenome ERZ1504461 (study PRJEB39906, sample SAMEA3182109) | gut metagenome | biome: human; feature: gut; material: Stool; isolation source: human stools | place: Canada | collected 2013-04-23 ...
AGAGGCTCGCCCGGCTCTTGTCGAACGTCCACTTGACACCCGCGTTGACGCTCCACGAAGGGGCGACGTCGTAAGTCCCCTGGATGGCCGCGCTCTGATAGTAGCCCGAGAGGTCGAGCGTCAGGTCGGGTTTGCGGCTCAGACGGATCGTGTTGTCCATGCGCACCACCCCCAGCCATTTGGAGCGGTCGAACGCCAGGTCGTGAAAGGCGTCGCAGCGCTGGGTCATCCGCATCCCGGTCAGCGTCAGCCGGGAATCGAGCCATTTGCCCGGGCGCAGCGGTACGATGACGTTGGCGCCCCACTGGCGGTTGGTGTTCCAGTTGAGCGTCTGGTAGACCAATGCCAGGCGATCAGGGGCCTGCCATGCGGTTTGGTCGAAGTAGTCGGGCATCTCGTTCCAGAACAGCATGAAGATATACTTCTGCTTATACATGTACATTGCCTGGCCGTTGTAGCTTTTCGACGGCCGCAGTCCGGGCGTGCCCCGGATCTCCGAATAGCCGTCGATGTAGGAGGTCGACTGCTGCATCTCCCAGTACGAGGGATAGGTCTTGTCCGACGAGAGCGAAATCTGTACGAGATGTTTCTCTGCGGGTGTCAGGAGCAGGGTCGCCTGCGGGTAGAGCGACCAGTTGTCGTAGTCCCCCGCGCGGTAGTATTCCCCGGCCAGCGACAGCGAGAAACTCCCCTTGGCGAACTGCCTGCTCACCCCGGCGTAGAGGTTGCCCGTGTATTCGTCGAGGTGCGAATCGGTATCGACGGTGGCGATGTCGCCCTCGTGGAGCCTGTAACGCTGGTAGTCGTGGTCGCCCGCCCAGCTGAAGATGCCGCCGTAGGTCATGCCCCAGCCATTGCCCAGGTCGTGCGACTGGTCGGCGCTGACATTTACCCGGTCGACGGACTGCCCCGAAACCACGTCGAACGCTGTCCGGCTGCCGTCGGCGTACCTGTTCCGCATGGCGGCCAGCTGCCACGAGCTGTAATGCGTGTAGTCCGCCGAGAGGTCGAGCCCGGAGGCCGACGTGTAGCGCAGCGCAGCGTTGTGCATCGTGTTGTCGCCCCCGGGCGAGCTGACCGAGTTGACCAGGTTGCCGTCGGCACGTACGAGGCCGCTCGTATGCGGGGTGTATGCGCCCGTATAGGCAATGCTCAGGCGTCCTTTGCCCTGCGGGGCGTATTCTGCGGCAGCCCTCAGCCGGTGCCATGTCCCTTTGCTGGTGATATTCTGCCTCTGGGCGATTTCATGCTCTCCGTCCGCGAGCGTATGCCGCGAGTAGAGGTCGATGATCCGTTTGGTCTTGGCCTGCCCAGCCGAATAGGTTACGTCGGCCGACCACTCGGGCGAGGAGAAGGCGAAGTTGCCCCCGGCATCCCAGTTGCTGTAAAACCGGTTGGTATAGTTGGCGTGTACTTCCCCCGAAAACGAGTAGTCGTGGCTGCGCCGCAGGACGAGGTTGATCGCCGCGCCGCGCACATGGTACTGCGGCGGCGTGCTGTACATCACTTCGGCCTTCTCGATCCGTTCGACGGGTGTCGAGCGCAGCAGCGATGCCAACTGCTCGGCGCTCATCGTCGAGGGCTTCCCGTTCAGGATCACCGTGACACCCCCGGCGCCGGCAAGCATCAGCCCGCCGTCCTGTTCGCTGACGCCCGGCAGCTGGGTGAGGGCTTAGTAGGCATTGTTCACCGCCTTGCCTTTCGATACGGCTTCCAGGTCATAGGCCAGCCGCCCCTCTTCGACCCGCACGATGGGTTTTTCGCCCTCTACGACCACGGCGTCGAGCGCATTCGTATATTCATGCAGGACGACCTCGCCGGCTTCGTCGTGCTCCGACATAAGCGTTTGCATCTCATAGGCGAGGTGCTGGAACAGCAGCCGGTAGGGGCGTACCTCCGATGCGATGGCGAAACGCCCGTCGGCATCCGATGCCGCGGCCGCGAGGTAGGTCGAGTCGGTGTCGAGCATCACTACCGCGACCCCGACCACGGGCTGCCGCTCCTGGTCGACCACCCTTCCCCGCACAATTTGCCCGCAGGTCTGTTTCACGGAAAAAAGCGCCAGGGCGCATACGAGTAAAAGAAATGTCCGTCTCATAACTTTGCTTGGTTTTTTCATTTGGTTTCCCTGCAAAGTTAAGCCCCGATGCGGCTTGCCGGTACGGAATAATTCTTGCTTGTTTGTGTGTAAAATGTTGATTTACAGAGGGTGTGATCCCGCGGATTCTTGCCGGCGCGCCGGGCGCCCTTGCTATGCGAAAAACCGGGTGAAAAACTCCCTGTCCGCAGCCCCCGATTCGGCGATCCGGCGTTTGAGTTTCGATTTGAGCGTGTAGACCCCGTTCAGCGTCATGTCGAGCATCACGCTGATCTCCTGCGCCGAGAACCCGGCGACGACCAGCGCTGCGAAATCGTAGTTGCGCGGCGTCCACCCCGGCAGTTGGCGGCGCAGGCGCGTGACCGCCCGGTCGTTGTAGAGGTCTGCCATGCGGACGATGTCCGCGAGCATCGCCGGGCTCAGAGCCAGCTCCTTCACCTTCCTCGCCAGCCGTTCCCCTTCGCCATAGGTGTAATAGGTTGCGGCGATGTCGCGCAGCAGGGCGAACCGCCCCTCGAGCGAAGCCTTGACGGCGGCCTCGCGCTCGTTCGAGGCATCGAGCCGCGAGGTGAGGCTGTCGTGCGATTCCCGGTAGGATTCCAGCAGCGTGAGGTATTCGCTCAGCTGCGCGTCCCGGTGCCGGAGTTTGCGCCGGTAGCCCACCACCGCCCCTGTGACGGCCGCGGCCAGCAACAGGCATGCCAGCGTGGCGATCCAGATTCGGTAACGCAGCCCCGCCTCGCGGAGCGCCGTTTCGTTGGCCGTGCGGTATCTCTTTTCCAGCTCGGCCACCGATACCCCCTGCCGTGCCTTGTCGAGCGAATCGCGCTTGCCGATGTACTGCATGGCACAGGCATAGGCCTTGCCGTCCTCCCCGCGACGGTGGTGTATGGCCGAGGCGATCGTGTAGAGCCCGATGTTGTTCTGGTTGAAGCGTTTGATGTGCGCCAGCGAGCGGTCTATGTAGTATTGCGCCGAATCGGGCTGCTCCGCCCGGTAAAAAATGATGGCCGAAGCGATGTCGTAGAGCGTGCGGTCTTCGTCGTCGGCCGATGCGGGGCCGTGTGTCAGCGGGGCTGTCCGCAGTTCGTGCATGTCGATGTGCGCCCGCTCTTCGAGCAACTGCCCGGGGCTCCAGTCTTCGGCGAAGGTGTGGTATATCAGGTTTTGCAGGGTGATCTGCTGGGCGAAGAAACGGAATGCCATCGTGTCGCGCGCCCCGACCAGCGGGGAGAGTGTTTCGATGGCCTCGGCATAGCGGCCGTTGGCATACTGTGCCGACGAGAGCATGTAACGGCTGTATCCCTCCAGTTCCCCACTGCCGGTCTCCTGTGCCGCGGCGACGGCTTTCGAGAATGCCTCCTCGGCCTCGGTGTCGTATCCCTGTTCGAGGTACAGCAGCCCCAGCGTGTGGTACAGTGCCATGAGCAGTTTTGTGGTTCCCGCCTTGTCGCGGTTGCGTTCGGCATAGAGCATCGCCTGCGTGTAGCCTTTGATCGCCCGTCCCAGGTCGCCGGCATTGTGGTGTACCTTTGCGTCGAAATACCAGGCATAGGCACGCTCGGCCCCGGAGCCGTGGCGCTCGTAATAATCCAGTGCGGGGGCGGTCAGCGAATCCTTGTCAGCCTCGGCACCTGTGCGGGAGTAGGTCTGCGCGAGCAGCAGGCGCCGCCGGGCGTCGGCCGCCGGTGAAATGGCCGAGGGGTCTATCTGCCGGAGAGCCAGCAAGGCGCGGTCGGGATGCTCCTCTATGAGCATCGAAGCCTGGGACATCAGGTTGTCCACGGCCTTGTTGCCGCATCCGGCAGCAAGCAGGCCGAGGAGTATGGCGATTAGGTATCTCATGCCTGCAAAATTAATATAACTTTTATTTCCGCGGGTATTTTGCCGGATAAAATTACCCGGCCCGATCGGTTGTCGTGCCCCTGCGCCGCACGCAGTGCTCCCCTGCAGACCCCGGCCTTGTCCCTTAGCGCTTAGCCCCGGATTTTTGTGCAGCCGAAACAGCCGAAATACATCCTTGCCGCACTGCCGCAGGACGGAAAACGGGCTTGCAGCGACTGCAAGCCCGTTCCCTTTTGTTTTGCACCTACGGTCAGCGGTAAATCTCGTTCAGCAGGCGTGCCAGCCGGTAACCGCCCCGGACGAGCTGCTGCTCGATGACGGGCGTGTATTTGTCCACGTAATCGTAGGATATTTTCGTCCCTTCGGGGCTGTCCTCGTAGATGCCGACGCAGATCGCATGGGTCTCCTTCAGCCAGTCCTGCGGCTCCCCGGCCTGTACCAGTGCCGCCTCGTCGTCCGTCAGGCGGTCGATCTGTTCCTGCCACTCGGTGTAGCTCCACTTGTGCCCGGCTTCGAGGATCGCCGAGTCCCAGGCCGAGTGGAGGTTCGTCTTGCGGCCGAACATCAGCACCGGGCGCTGGTTGCCGCCGATATCCGACAGGCGCCCCGTGTGCATCGGGCAGTGCATGTCGCCGACCAGGTGGATCAGCATTTTGAGTTTCTCGGTCTCCGCCTCGGGCGCCAGCCCGCCGGCCTTGAGCTCGGCGACGAGCGCCGTGACGGCCGTCAGCACGTCGCCTTTGGGGTTCCGGGGCATCGTTTCGAGAGTTTGGCCCTCGTCGATGTTCAGGTAGTGCCACGTCTTGGTGTAATTGTATTCGGGGGTGTGGCTGGCAATGTCCATCCAGTTGCAATAGTACACGGGCGAATGGCCGTTGAGCACCTTGTCGATCTTTTGGGCGGCTTCGGGCGTGAGGTGGCACTCTGCGATGTAGGCCGTGACGTCGTGCCCCTTTTGTCCCCATCCGTATACGCTGCCGGCGAACAGCAGGCATGACAGCAGGATAATCAGGTTTTTCATTCTATCAGTGGGTTTTGTGGTTGTTTAATGGTTCATCGTGGCGAGGAACTCCTCGTTGGTGTTGGTCATTCCCATCTGCTTCTGGAGGAACTCTATGGCCTCGACGGGCGTCATGTCCGAAAGGTATTTGCGCAGCACCCACGTGCGGTTCATCACGTCGCGCGGCAGGAGCAGGTCTTCGCGGCGCGTACCCGATGCGATGACGTCGACCGCCGGGTAGACACGTTTGTTGGCGAGCTTGCGGTCGAGCTGGAGCTCCATGTTGCCCGTGCCCTTGAACTCTTCGAAAATCACCTCGTCAGTTTTCGAACCGGTGTCGATCAGCGCCGTGGCGATGATCGTCAGCGACCCTTTCTCCTCCGTGTTGCGGGCTGCACCGAAGAAACGCTTGGGTTTGTGGAGCGCGTTGGCATCCACACCGCCCGAGAGCACCTTGCCCGATGCGGGCTGGACGGAGTTGTAGGCACGTGCCAGGCGGGTGATCGAGTCGAGGAAGATCACCACGTCGTGTCCGCATTCGACCATGCGCTTGGCCTTGTCGAGTACCATTTCCGCGACTTTCACATGGCGCGACGCCTGTTCGTCGAAGGTCGATGCCACGACCTCGGCCTTGGAGTTGCGGGCCATCTCGGTCACCTCCTCCGGGCGCTCGTCGATCAGCAGCACGATGATGTATACTTCGGGATGGTTGTCGGCGATGGCGTTGATGATCGACTGCATGAGCACCGTCTTACCCGTCTTGGGCTGTGCTACGATCAGCGCGCGCTGTCCCTTGCCGATGGGCGAAAAGAGGTCGACCACGCGCGTCGACATGTTGTTGTGTCCGTTGCCCGTAAGGCAGAATTTCTCGCTCGGGAAGAGCGGCGTCATGAATTCGAACTGTACGCGGTCGCGGATGAACTCCGGCGCCAGGCCGTTGATCTCGTTCACGCGTACCAGCGGAAAATATTTCTCCCCCTCCTTCGGCGGGCGTATGGCGCCGTTCACCGTGTCGCCGGGCTTCAGCCCGAAGAGTTTGATCTGCGACGGCGAAACGTAAATGTCGTCGGGCGAGTTCAGGTAGTTGTAGTCGGCCGAACGCAGGAACCCGTATCCGTCGGGCATGATCTCCAGCACGCCTTCGCCCTCGATCTCCCCGGCGAAATCGTCCTTGGTGATCACCTCGCCGTCGAAGGATTGCGCATCGGCTGCTGCCTGGGTAGCCTGGGTAGCCTGGGCAGCTTGGGCAGCCGGGGGTGTTGCGGCGGCGGGTTCTGCTGCCTCTTCCTGTGCTTGTGCTTGTGCTTGTGCCTTGGGCTTGCGGCCGCGGCGCTTGGGCTCGGCCTTCTCCTCGCGGGGTGCCTGTACGGTTTCTGCCGCTGCCGCTGGTGCAGGTGCCGGGACGCTTTCCATCGGGAGCTCCGGCTCGGCAGGGGGGCCGGCGACCGTGATGGGCGGACGCTGTGCTGGTGCGGTGTTTTCGGTCTTCGTATTGGTGATGCGCGGCCGACGGCCTCGCGGGGCCTGGGGAACGGTTTCGGGAGCGGCTTCCGCCTTTACGGCGGCGGGTTCGGCTATGGCTGCCGTCTGCTGCATTTCCGTTGCGGGAACCTCCTTTTTCCGGCCTCGTCCTCTTTTCTCTTTATTTTCTGCGGGGGCGCCTTCGGAAGCGGAGAACCCGGCGATTTTCTCGATCAGTTCGCGCTTCTTCAATGTGGTGTCCCCGATACCGATAGCTTTTGCTATTTCACGCAGTTCGACGAGGCTTTTCCCTTCGAGCGCTTTCAAATCCTGCATATATTTCTATTTCAAAGTGATTTTCAGAACCCCGGCGGGCGCCGGGACATTGGAATTTGCTTGCAAAGATAGTGCATTATTTCGAAATTCAAAATAAAAAATTGCAGATCACGCCCTTCCGCCGGGGCTTTCACCATAAATTGGGAGTGCCCGGACGTAAAATACTCATTTATGGCGATTGTACGACCCGGAAATTACCCCCACCTTTGTATCCGGAACAACAGATCTATTCAGCCATTGCGTTGTTTGTATTGTTAATGTTTGTGTGTGCAAAAACCTCCCGGGAAGCCCGGGAGGTTTTTCTTCGGTGTCGTTCCGGCGTCCTGCCGGGGCGCGTGCCGGCGGCGGGAGCCTCCGGGGGTTATTCGTTGCGCCGCAGGTTCCACTTGTTGTTGTTGCAGATCACGGCCCTGACCAGGTCGTCGCCGTAGACCTGCATGTTCGAGTAGGTCTGCCCGTAGGTCATCGTGGCGTGCGATGCCGCCGCGAAGTCCATCAGCACGATGCCGACGTTCCCGCGGAAATCGTACCTGTCGATCTTGTCGGCCGTATACCTGTTGTATTTGTTCGCGCAGTAGTCGTAGTCGCCCACTGCGCCGAACAGGCTGATCCCCGACACGCTGCAATGGGCCGTGTCGTAGCAGCTCACATAATTCATGCACCACCGCGTCGGGTCGTCCGTATTATAGGTATAGGCGATGCACTCGTCGATGGCCGCATACTTGGTCTTGCCGTCCGATGCCCCGTTCTTGATGTTGTAGAGGTCGTTCACGCGGATCGGGGCCTTCCCCACGCCGTTGCCGCTGAGCGTCGTGTCGAAGACCACCTTGTCGTGCGTCCAGTTCAGGTAGGCGCCGAAATACCGGCCGTTGTTCGACGATTTGTAATCCTCGCGGATCACGAAGAGTATCTTGCCGCGGGCGTCGGCCAGCGTCATCAGGGGGTGGAAGTCGGCCACATAGCCGCTGCAATGCGATTTGATCAGGCTGACCACGCTTTTGTCCCACCCCGTCTTATTGGCGCTGGTGCTGGTGTTCTCGTATTTCATGTGCACGAGCACCGTCTCGCCCGGATGTTCGTCGAGGAATCCCACGAAACGGTCGAGCAGGTGCGAAAGCATGAAGGGCGAAAGCTCCTGGCGGCCGGAGCTGCCCGGGGCGTAGCCGCCCAGCGTCGGGTCGCCCAGCGGGGCTATGCCGTGATGGATCGGGAGGTCGCGCACCGAGGAGCTCGACGAGGAGGGGCGCAGGTCGAACATGCGAACCCCGGCCGCAAGCTGCTCTTCGATGGATAGCTCCTGTGCCTTGATGATCTTGGTCGTGTTCATATAGCCGAATACGACGTTCTGCAACCATTTGAAATGGTACCTATCGTCGGGCATCCCGTCTTTGTACTCGTAATGCGAACCGTAGATCGTGCAGGCGTCGTGCGACCCGGGGATGGAAACCTGCGACAGGTAGGTGTTGTCGGGCAGGTAGGCCATCCAGTCGGAATAACCTTCCGAGGTCTGTTGCGCCTGCGCCTGCATGTCGCCGATCGTGAACGAATAACGGTGTCCGGCCTTGAGCGTTGCCGGGGTCGTGTAGCTGTAGGTCTTCCCCTGCGTCGTGACGGCGGAGAGCGTAAGCCCTTCGATGTCCTGCGGCAGCATGAACGCCGTGACCGCGACCTTCGACCCTGCGCTGAGCTGGATATAGGGGACGTCCCCCGACATCAGGTGCAGGGCCAGCACGTTCGATCCCTTGCCCGGGATAACCGAGCACCGGTCGGTTTCGATGTCGAACGTGAAGCCGCCCGCTATGGGGCCGTTCTCGCTCGACAGCACGAGCTTCTGTACCTCCGCGGCCTCCGAGAATCCCACCTGGATCGTAACCGTGGTCATCAGCGGGCGGAACCTGAAGGGCACCTCCCCTCCGCGTTCCACCCCTTGGGTGCATGCCGCCATATAGGCGTACTGCATGTTGCATTCGCCGTTGTGGTAGGTCTGTACGGCCGGGATTGCCGTCGCGACGATCGAGCCGCTGTTGGCCTGGACGGCGTCTGCCGGATAGAAGGCGTAAAAATCGTAGCTGGGACTGCTCCCCCACTGCATTCCCGTGTCGCTCAGGTCGGCTTCGCTTTCGGTCGCCCCGGAGACGCTGACTTCGACCTCCGCCCATTGCGGGGTCGTCTGCGGACAGATGATTCCCACGCGGTCGGCATTGCGCCAATAGATCGGGTAATAACCGTCCTGTAGCGGGCCGTAAGCCGTACGGGTTTCGTCCGTGGGGTCGGGCGCTTCGTTGCCGATCGACAACCGGCAGACGATGGCATCGCCTCCTGTCGCGGGAGTTTCGGGCCCTTCGGGCAGTTCTGTCGTATCCTTTCCGCAACCGGCCAGCAGGAGCGCGAGCAGCGCGAGTCGGAAAATAGGTTTGTGTTTCATAACGTCAGGTTCGAATTGGCTGTTTGTAATTCAATACTCGTCGTCCGCATAATCCACCGGGCCCGGCCCGAGTTCGCCGCCGTGCGGCTGTGAAATCGCGAATCCTGCTTCGGCCGCAATTACGAGTATCTCCAATTCCGGCTTTATGTATGCTGCTTTCATCAGATTCGGTTTATAGATAAATCGGGACGGTATCCTGCTCCGTCCCGATCTGAAAAATTATTTTATCGAAATTATTCGACCGTATAGGTGAAGTCCGCGAACTCTACGTGGTAAGATCCTGCGGTAGATAGTATCTTGATCATGATACGCTGTCCGTTGGTGACCGTAAACGTATGGGTCTGCGTACCGGATTTGCACTTTTGGTCGTTGCCGTTCAGGATGTTGTTCCTGTCGCGGAGCCACGATTCGGTGATCGGGCCGTTGCCCGTTACGCCGATCCTGTACTCAATATTGCGTATACGGTTGGTCGCTACCTCGAAGGATACCTTCACGGTTTTCGAACCCTCGCACTGGATCGGAGCCGTGACGAAAGCGCCGTTGTTTGCGTTGTTGAAGCCCGCAGGAACCTGCAGCTGGATGCGGTTCTTCTTGAGTTTGTCGTCGCCGTTCTTGTCGCTCTTGATCTCTGCCTGGTAAAAATACCAGTCATTGAAAATTCCTTCCGGGTCGTATTGGGAATCGACCGTGTAGAATCCGTTGTCCTGATAGGTATGCGTACCGTACTTCTGGTCGATGGCATCGGGTACGGTGATCGTCACCGTTTTCTTGTTGCAGGGTACGCTCATCGTGTAGTGGTGGTTGCGCTTCAGGCCGGCCAGCGTGAACGACTTGTCCGAGTAGGTCAGCCCGTCGGTGGTCATCACCTTCACGGTCATGGTCGAGTAGATGCCCACGGGGAGCAGACCCACTACGAACTCTTTCCGGTTCGTGGGAACAGCGATCGAATTGGTTACGGACGATGCCGTGAAGTTCTCCTGGGCGTCGATCGTACCGGAGGTCGGCAATACGTTGCTGTCGGTCTCCAGGATGACTTTCTTGGGCGTTTCGTTCGCACCCAGTCCGAGCGAGATCTTGATGCGGGCCATCAGCGGTTTGAACGTGAAGTGTACGGGCAGTTGGGTCGTCGCCTCGTTGATTTCGAACGGCTCCTCCCAGATGTTCGTATACATGAAGTCATAGGCAGCCAGGTTGTCCGTGCAGTATTCCGATCCCCAGGTGTGCTTGAAGGTCTTGTTCACGGCGTCGAACGTGGCGTTGCAGTCGTACGGATAATAAGCCGCCGCCAGCGAGTAGGAGCCGATGGGCACGTCGCCCGAGAACGTCGTGGTCGGGCCCGACTTGTCGGCCGTGAACTCGCATGTCATCGTCGCGGCTCCGTCGTAGAGGAGCACGGCGACTTTGTCGCCGGCCACCCAGTTGGTCGTGGTGCCGTCGATGGAAGTACGGGTCTCCCCGGAAACCATCTCCTCGGGGATGGTTACCTGGACATACTTTTTCGGGCCGCCGGCCGGAGCCGTGTCGTCCTTGCTGCACGCGGCCATGCCGACCGTTGCGAGCATTGCTATAACGAATAATTTTTTCATGGTGCGTTTTCTGTTTTTGTCGTTAATTCCCAATGGATGCGTCGCTATTCGTAGTCATCGTAAGAGAGCGACCTGGTTCCGCCCAGCTCACCGCCGTCGGTTCCCGGTTCGATGCTGCTGCTTGCCGCGAATCCTTTTTCCACGCATACGGAGATCAGGTACAGCTCCGGTGCTTCGTAAGTCATAGTTTGTTTTTTCATGGTCTTTTTTATTATGTGTAGTTGCTTTTATTCCATGTCCGTTTCGGGTTGGCGCTACGCCCTTACGCAGAGCACGCGCATGCCGCGCTGCACCCCCGCCGCGGACAGGCATATTTCGACCTGTCTCTTATACACATCTCCGAGCCCACGAGACTAAGGCGAATCTCG
>ERZ1504461.335-NODE-335-length-10969-cov-3.315558_pt1 | contig 10969 bp, 7 predicted proteins | sample MGYA00574788_ERZ1504461 | MGnify/ENA primary metagenome ERZ1504461 (study PRJEB39906, sample SAMEA3182109) | gut metagenome | biome: human; feature: gut; material: Stool; isolation source: human stools | place: Canada | collected 2013-04-23 ...
GGACATACACATAAAATTCCCATTTTATTCATTTATCTTAGTTCGGCCAATTCCACACAAAAGAAAAGCAATAAGCGTATATTAAATATTTCATTAAGGCCGTCTTTTACAACAGAAAAAACGCTTCTCCGAAGAAAAGCGCTTTCTACTCTATTATATTATTCTATTTATTTACATACCGAAAATGAAGTACCGTGTCTCAAGGTAACACCCTGCCACAAAAAGAGACAGAAGCATCAGAGGAAAGCACCATTTTATAAAAGCGGTAAAGCTGATATTGAACCCTTCTTTTGCCGCGATAGCCACCATGATCACATTCGGTGAAGCACCAATCATAGTACCGTTGCCGCCGAAGCACGCACCGGTCGCAAGCGCCCACCACATATAATCCGCATGGGGCAGATTCATGAGAGACTGCATATCCTGGATCAGAGGAATCATTGTCGCCGTGAAAGGAATATTGTCAACGAAAGCGGAAGCTACACCGGAAAGAAGCAAAATGAGGAAGGTAATCAGGTGGCTGTCGCCGTCCACCATTTCGATTCCCTTTTCCGCAATTGCCGTAATGACGCCGGCATTTTCCATGCCCCCCACCAGAATGAAGAGCCCCATGAAGAACATGAGTGTGTCCAGATCCACCTCTTTAAGAGCATCCTCCGGATTGATACCACAGAAGAGCAGTGCCGCCATACCGCCCGTCATGGCGACCGTTGCCGATTCCAGACCGAAATGGGAATGGACAACGAAGCCGAGGACCGTAAACGCAAGAACCATAAGCGAACGGCTGAAAATAGATTTGTCTTCCACGCCGGACATAATATCAATTTTTTCCAGCTCTTTCGCACTCATGCGGACACTGGAAAAATCATTCTTGAAAATGAGAAGAACCGCAATCAGGATAACAATGACTGTAATGACAACGACCGGAGCCAGATTTATAAGGAAGTCATTGAAATCCAGGTGTGTCGCGGAACCGATCATGACGTTTGGCGGATTCCCGATCATAAGTGCCGTACCGCCTATGTTGCACATCAATATTTCAGAAATCAGAATAGGCACGGGAGACATACGGAGCATGCGGCACAGGGAAATCGTCATGGGCGCGATCAGGAGTGCCGCCGTGACAGAATCAATGAGCGCCGCCCCCACCGCCGTGACGATAGAAAGCAAAATCAGCAGCTCCCGCGGAGATCCCTTTGATTTCTTCAGCGCCCACAACGCAAGTACCTGAAAGAAACCGGATTGCTTCACAACGGAAATCAAAATCATCATCCCCGTCAAAAGTCCCAGTGTATTGAAATCGATAAATTCTGTAATCGCCTGCTCCTGCGTAACGAGACCAAAGTAAATCATAGCGCCGCCGCCGGCAAGAGCACAAATCGTACGATGTATTTTCTCTGACATAATGCCCGCATAAGTCATGAGAAAAATAAAAATCGCCAAATAAAACTGTACTGAGCTGCTCATTCTTCCAATCTCCTTTCATCCCCCCGGCGGGTGTCTGTCCGCATCCGGGATGAATCGAATTTTATTTTATCACAACCATCAGAAAAAACAATGATTTTCTTTATATATATTCATCTCATAATCAATAGAAATTAATCTGCCTTCCCTTCATGATAGAAAGATGCAGTAATCATTAATATGTAAAAACTCTCGCATAAATTTAAACCATGAAATCTGCAGTCCACAGACAGATACACATACAAAAATGCGTGTCTACGGTACAGCACCGTTTAAAAATACCAATAAAAAACGCGGCTGTCCGCGCGATATATTGGCAGGGGTAGGTGGAGTCGAACCACCGATAACGGAGTCAAAGTCCGTTGCCTTACCGCTTGGCTATACCCCCATTATAGAAAATGAATCCTCTCCTGCAAACCGTATAGATTTGTGTAAAAAAATGGGGCGAGTGGTGGGGGTCGAACCCACGCATAACGGAGCCACAATCCGCCGTGTTAACCACTTCACCACACCCGCCGCATCTTGTCATACAGCACCTGCTGTATAACGAAATGTATTATACCATGCTTACCCACAGGCGTCAATATTGCAACCCTTCAAGGAAAGGACCTTTGAATGCGGTAACTCCCTTCCTATTTTATTCTTCTACATAATGATGCTAAAGAAATAAACGACTTGATGATCCTCCACCAATGCGGGCGGAGGTTCAAGCCGCTCATTTCTTTATTAAAAGTATAAGAGATAATGACAAAAAGTCAAATCCGCACGCAACTGAGCGCTTTTTTAGTTGTGATTCCCTACTATCTCTCGCTAAGGTATAATATGATAAAGAATTTTCTACAAGATATGATGGTTGTAATTCCCTACTATCTCTCGCTAAGGTATAATGAATAAAAATTTTATATACATATATAGGCGGTTGTAATTCCCTACTATCTCTCGCTAAGGTATAATATGTCATCTGGGAGGGCGGCATAGGCTATCGTTGTAATTCCCTACTATCTCTCGCTAAGGTATAATTTAGCAGTAAACAACATCTACCCCCACAGCGTTGTAATTCCCTACTATCTCTCGCTAAGGTATAATCAATCTATGACAAATGAGGCTGCGGAACGTGTTGTAATTCCCTACTATCTCTCGCTAAGGTATAATCCACATCTCATACAAGTCAAGAACATTACCGTTGTAATTCCCTACTATCTCTCGCTAAGGTATAATTCTTCAGACGCGGGCAGTAGCGACCGAAAAGTTGTAATTCCCTACTATCTCTCGCTAAGGTATAATTACAATGTCATCCAAAACGCTATTAATACAGTTGTAATTCCCTACTATCTCTCGCTAAGGTATAATTAGCCGTGTGATATCTAACGTACTGGCAAAGTTGTAATTCCCTACTATCTCTCGCTAAGGTATAATCGGGGTACAAAGAGCATGTCCGAGTTCATGGTTGTAATTCCCTACTATCTCTCGCTAAGGTATAATGAAAGCAGAAAACGAATTGCAGATAGCAAAGTTGTAATTCCCTACTATCTCTCGCTAAGGTATAATTTAAAACGCTCACGGATCTCAGCAGGAAGAGTTGTAATTCCCTACTATCTCTCGCTAAGGTATAATAGAAGAGAATAGAATATCTATTATTCATGAGTTGTAATTCCCTACTATCTCTCGCTAAGGTATAATGCAACTAGTGTGATGATCACTGTTCCATTAGTTGTAATTCCCTACTATCTCTCGCTAAGGTATAATGCAATGAAAAAATAGATAACATTATGTGCCGTTGTAATTCCCTACTATCTCTCGCTAAGGTATAATAACAACAGCGAGATTATTAGATTTGAATGGGTTGTAATTCCCTACTATCTCTCGCTAAGGTATAATTATACAGATTGACAATTACAGTAATAACTCGTTGTAATTCCCTACTATCTCTCGCTAAGGTATAATGAAAAGGTCAATCTCCATTTTCCCGTCTTAGTTGTAATTCCCTACTATCTCTCGCTAAGGTATAATTCTACGTTAGCAGCATACGTGTTGTTCAAAGTTGTAATTCCCTACTATCTCTCGCTAAGGTATAATATTGATTATGAACTTCTGACATTCTTAGCGGTTGTAATTCCCTACTATCTCTCGCTAAGGTATAATATGCGTTTTTTGCGGGATGTAGAAAAAGAAGTTGTAATTCCCTACTATCTCTCGCTAAGGTATAATAGTTGTTGAAGGAGCTTATGGAAAACATCAGTTGTAATTCCCTACTATCTCTCGCTAAGGTATAATCAAAGTGTAACGACTATTCCGAAAGGAAGTGTTGTAATTCCCTACTATCTCTCGCTAAGGTATAATATACCTGCTAAAAAAGACGAGGTACTCACTCAGTATCCCGTCTTTTTAGTATGAAAATTTTAAAAAAATAAATAAATTCTCCTCTTTATTTTTCATTTTTTTAGAAGACAAGCAGTTTACTTTCTTTTTGAGGCTCATCCAAATCGGGAATCTTTTCTCCGCACAGAATTTCCATGGCTTCAAACTGTCTTTCCGTCACGAGGAGTGTCCGCACAGAGCCTTCCTCGGGAAGTTCCCGCAAAAGACGTCCGCGGTGCTTCGTTGCCGCTTCCTGCCCATTGCAAAGGCGCACATAGATAGAGAACTGCATCATATAATAGCCGTCATGAAGAAGAAAATGACGGAACTGATTTGCCGCCCTCCGCTCTCCTACTGTCCCTGTAGGCAAGTCAAACATTACGATGAGACGCATATACTTACTCATAGGCATGGGCCTGTAAAGGCATTAACTCTGGAAGGAGCAAGACTGCCGAAGCATCTTCAAAGCACCGTGATAAACCTTGCACCTCCCGCTCAATGGCATGGTTCACGCTGTGGACTTCTTTTTCTGAACGAATATTGCAGTTTAAAAGTTGGACAAGTCCCCGACGCATTTCTTTTGTAAGATATTCTTCCTCACTTTCCACAAAATGGAAAGCATATAAATCGACAAGGGGACGAAACGGCTCAAGGAGATCATCGGCCAAATTAAAAGCATTCAATTCACTGTGGTGGAAAAGGCCAAGGCTTGGTTCAAAGCCGTAAATCGCCAGATACCGGGCGATGGCGCTTCGAAGAATCATATACCCATAGTTCAGGATATCATTCACCAAGTACGGTGTACGGCGGGTAAAGTCTTCCCCAAAAAGCATGGGAAAGTAAGCGGCTGCTGCCATACTTTCCACATTCGTCGTATCACCGGACTTTACTTTATCTACCAATCTATCCACTATATTTTCTTTGCCGCAAAATTCCAGACAGCGCCCCTGGTTCCGTATTTTTTCCTGCACCACTTGCCGCCAGAGCTGCTTCAGGCGCGGCTTCTTTTGAGAAATTTGACGGCGGATCGTTTTCAGCCGCCGTGAATTGGCGCCATAAGGAAGAAGGACGGATTCCGGCATATGCTTTCCATTACAGAGAATAACCACCGTCCCTCGCGAAGAAAGCTGCTCCAGGCAGTACGTGGTAATGATGATTTCCCGATTGTCCAGAACTACCGTAGCAATGTCTTCCGCCGGCAGTTCATGAAGTACATCTTTTTCGATACAAAGACGATTATTCTTTTGAAATACTTTAGCACCGCTTTCCACCATGATATGTTGGTACATAACTGCCTCCTCTACCGAAAGGTCTGCCGTTTTTCCTTACTTGCAAAAGAAATATTTCCAAGTACATCGATACAGCATTTTTTGATTTCCCTTAAACTTTGTATGCCGATCCCTCTGGCCTTATATGTTTCATCATGATTGACTCCGCTGATGCTCCCTGTTGCAATATCTGCGCCCTTGTAATACATCAAAAACCGGCTCGCCTTTTTCTCAGGATCTAAAGTACTTCCTTTTAACGCTGCCTTAAAGGGAATTCCTTTCCCTGCATCTACAAAAATTAAATCATTGGGATACAGAGAAAAAATAAAATCCTCCTCTTTCATGATCTTCCATGCCTCATAGAGCTTATGAGCAAGCACAGCTCTATTGGGCAATTCTTCTTTCACTGTATCCGCCACGTAGACAGGAATAAAATAGTACTTCTTCTTTCCCTTTTCTTCTACCCGGAACACATCAATCCGCACCATATTTCCATTAGAAGCCAGGCCTTTTCCACCATTGACAGGTATCAGCATGGTGGATTTTTCCATAATTTTCACTTTATTCACAATCGGACCGGGCGTCCCGTCGGCCTTTGGTTTATGGAATGGTTCTTTAAATGCCTCTTTCGCCTTCCCACCATATCTTTGCAATTGTTTTTTCAGCGCTTCATAAAGGAGCCGATCACTTTCTTTATTGTAGTATCCTTTTATTTCCTCTTTATCTTCCGTCAGTTTCAAATCAATCAGCGCCGTTTTCGAAATGGTATATCCTTCTTCTTTCAATCTTCCGCTCCGAATGGTTTCCTTATGTGCCGGGCCATGTATTTTCCGATTGGGCATGTGGGACACAAAAGGTTCTTCCATTTCTGTTATATCAGCAGTTTTCGGGATATCCAGCGGTCTTATTCTGACTTTTTGTTCCAGTTCATAGCGGAAATTCAGCCATGGTTCAGGGAATACATCTTTTGTGTTTTTATTTTTCTTTTGAAGGACTTCTCCTGTTTCCATATCCACTTCATAATCCCACAGCTCCCTGCTCTTGCTGTACCGTGACACCTTATTTACAATACCTTGCGTAGCGCAGGCGATGATCACCGCATCTACGGCATGGTGGAGATCACCGTTTTCCCTGATTTTATTGATTCCTAAACGCTTTCGGAAATAAGCAGTCACCGCGCCATTCACAGGGATAATCCGTCTTTTTCTTTCGGTATATCCCTTAGCCAGTACCAAATGGTGCCGAAGATAATTGTACAGGTACTTACTGATATACTGCGTATCTTGGAGATTTCTCCGTTTCCATTCGTTTTCTGTTGTTTCCGTATAGTCGATTCGAAGCAAGTTTTCTCTCTTACGGCTGTTCCGAATGGTACTCTTCACCCAATGGATAAACCGATTCTTCCGTTCCGGGGCATCTGCCAGATATTCCATGGGTATGCGGTTTCTCTTTTCCCGGTTTTCTTTTGTAAGAACAAGGACTTTATTATTGTAAGAATCATCAAAAGAACGGCTATAGGGAATGATATGATCCACTTCCGCATAAGATGGGTCTCTCAAGAGCTTCTCCATATCGAAATGTTTCTGGGAATACGCGCATTCTCCATTCTGCTCTTCGCAAAGCTTAAATTTCACGATATCCATACCCTTGGGACGAAGTACACCAAATTCGCTTATCAAACGTTGTCTGATCTTTTCATTTTTTGCCTGATTTTCCTGCATTCCTTTTTCCATTTTCTTACGATCCCGGAAATTTCTTGCCAGTTCGCGGGCCAGTTCGATATGGACTTCCACCGGATTTCCATACCGGAGGATAATGGCATTGATGACTTTCAGCGTTTGACTGATGGATCGTTTCACCACAGGATTAGGTATATCATCGATATTTTCCAGAGAGCTTTTGCTGAAATCATAACCTGCCCGTTCGCAGGCTCTGGAATAAACTTCTCCTTTTTCAAGAAAAGGAAGAATTTTGTAGCAAGCCTTGAGGGAAAGATGTCCGAACTTGCTGAAACCGGAAAGTCTTTCCAGAAGTGCTTCTCTATCCGCTTTTTCAATTCCCCCTTCTTCTAAATATTTCTCGATCGTTTCTTCATTTTTATATACAGAGAAAGCCGTTGCAATGGTATCCAACTGTTCATGGCTCAATTTAAGGATACGGTTTTTTTCAACTTTATCCAACGCTTTGCGGATACTATGGTAGTCTTTTACCCAACTGAAAGACATTTTCTCCGCTTCTGACACAGGCTCTTCCAGATCTTCCTCTTTTTCCTTTTTCAAATCATACCGAAGTCCTACGAAACGGTCTTCCGGATCGAGAAACAAGACTTCACGCAAACTGCCATAAGTCAGTTTTTCTTTTTTCCATGCTAAATCAGCGATGCGTCGTCTTTCTTCCTCTGTAAGAAAACGCTCGCTTCCTCGTCTGTTTATTTTCAGATGGTTAATTTTCTGCCACAGGTTGAACGCCATGAAAGCATAACTTGCTTTCGGCGCTCTCTTTTCTTTTTTCCCTTCAAGTGTACAAGAGCCAATCATTTTTTCGATTTGATTGCCTGCATAAGGGCTGTTCTCGCCCGGGCCCTCGTCAAACTTACGCTGGGCTGCAAAAAGAATTACATACTCTTCCTCTATTTTTTCATCAGCAAATTTTTGTCCCAGATTCCGCTGGATTTCAAAAAGTGTATGTATCTCTTCCATGAGCATGGCGCGGCTTACAGTGAAATTATAGGCACCGTCCCTGTTCCTTTTCCGCTTCCTGAATTTTTCATTATCACAAAGCATTTCACCGACGGTGCGGTAATTTTTCAAAATCTCCGCATTGGCGGCAATGGCTTTCAACATTTCACCTTCATCTGCATCGCCGCTTGCTTTTTTACGATTCGATTTAAAGCCGCGATGCTTGGCAAAGAATATGAGAAGTCGTGCCCATTCTTCAGCCGTCACTTTTTCCGTGAGCGCTCTTTTTCTCAGTTCATAAATATCTATCGCCGAAGGCACATCATAGAGATGGTCTACTTTTTCTGCCGGCAAAATATTATGTCTTTTAAGATAACTCCGCACTCTCTGCAAACGGAAACGACGGCGGCGGATAACACGGCGAATTCCCCTGCTCATTCTCCGTGGCGCTGCCAGTGACGCACCTGTCTTCGGTACCTCTGCCTTGTCAAAAATACGAGCTCCCAAGCCTTCTATACGTATCGGATTATCTTCCTCGTTCAGTTCCAATACAGCCCACCCTACCGAGGCAATCCCCACATCCAATCCCAATACGTAATTCATGGCTTCTCTCCTTTGTACAAAATATTTACTAAAAATATCCACATGTCTACGGTTAAAAAGTCATATAAAAAGATAACGGCACCCGTGGGTGCCGTTAGAGCTTTACGGTACCAACACTCCTGTTGGACCTTATTGTAATAACCTACTATCTCTCGCTAAGATATAATTATTACATTTTTAGTATATGGTAGAGGCGGTGCTTTGTCAATTATTTTTTCACAACCCCATATTCTCTTTAAATCCTTTTATAATATTTCTTTCTACTTCCCTATCCATGCTATATAATAAAAGCGTATAAAGCATATAGGAGGTCCTATGTCTCTTAAATTTCATGAAATGACGATTGATGCTTACCTATCCGCTCTCGGTTCTACGGCTCCCGCTCCCGGCGGCGGCGCTGCAGCGGGACTCATCGGAGCGCAGGCCTGCGCCCTGGGAGAAATGGTTTCCCGCCTTTCTTCCTCCGGAAAGAATACTGATGATTTCCGTGAAAAAGCGGAGCAGTATGCCGCCATTTTCGAATCAGCCCGTTCTATTTTCCTGGATTTGATGGATGAAGATGCAAAAAACTTCCGTGAATTGATGGCGCTTCTCCAATCACCAAGGGATCCTGCCGACACGAAGCGGAAAGAAAATCTGGAAGCGGCTTTTAAAAAATCGGCAGAATCACCTTACCGGATGGCAGACGCTATGAGCGAACTGCTCCCCGCATTTACCCAGCTCCTGCTTCACTGCAATAAGAATGTCATCACCGACGCGGTTATCGCCGCAGAAGAAGCCGTTTCCTGTATCCGTGCGGCCAGATTGAATGTGGAAATCAATGCGAAGTACGTAAAAGATGAATTTTACGCCCGGGAGATGAAGGATTCTTACCTCACCTGGGAAAACGCCATTTCCGCTATCGACGCGGTACTCACTTACCAGGTTAAACTTTAATTTTCAGGCTGCAGCATCTTCGCGGCTTATTTCTATCGGAAAGATTATGGACTCTCAATCGGAAAAGGCGGAAAGAGAAGAATCCCGCCTGCAGTTTAACAAACAGCTTTTCAAAACATATCTCGCTCTTGATCACTGGCACCGGTTCCGTCTCCGCCTTTTTCTGGAGGGAATCCTCGTCGGAATCGCCGGCGGTCTTTTGATTGCCCTTTTCCGTTTCCTCCTGGGACTGGCTGATACCTATCGCCGCCGTCTGTTTCAGGAAATCATTATCCCGTCTTTCGGGATTTCCGATTTCCTCCCCCTCCTTTGGTGGCTGGCAGCACTTTTCTTCATCGGCGGCGTACTTTACGGCATGTGCCGATACGCCCCCATGGCTTCCGGGTCGGGGATTCCGCAGGTGAAGGGTGTCATTCTCGGTTTCTTCAAAATGAAATGGTTCCGCATTCTCTGGGTAAAAATCACCGCAGGTGCTTTAGGCATCGGCGCGGGCTTGTCTCTGGGCCGTGAAGGGCCGTCTATTCAAATCGGCGCCGTTGCCGCCCAGGGCTTGAGCCGCCTCATGGGACGGACACGCATGGAGGAACGGTATCTCATCACCAGCGGCGCCAGCGCGGGTCTTGCGGCGGCGTTTAATGCTCCCCTGGCGGGAACGATGTTCGCTTTGGAGGAGCTCCACCGCAATTTTTCGGGCGCTGTTCTTCTCCCTACAATGGCTTCCGCTATTTCCGCCACCATTGTGTCCCAGTTCTTTTTCGGATCGGCGACAAGTTTTTCCTTTCCTCTTCTTGTCCATCTGCCGTCGGAATACTTGTGGTGTGTAGCGCTTATTGCCGTTTCCTGCGGTTTTGCAGGTATCGTTTTCAATTACGGCCTGCTCCATATGGACGCTTTTTACGGTCTTCCCGTCTTCAGAAACCAATATATGAAAATCATGTTTGCCCTCTTTGCAGCGACGATTCTTGCTTTCACACTGCCCGATGTTTTAGGCGGAGGAAATTTCCTAGTCGATTCGCTGGCAAAAGCACGGTACGGCTTCGGATTCCTTGCGGCGCTTCTTCTGGCAAAATTTCTTTTCACCCTCATCAGTTACGGCTGCGGCGTTCCCGGCGGTTTTTTTCTGCCTCTTCTCGTCATCGGCGCCCTCATCGGCTCCCTGGAGGGGGAACTCCTCATCTCTGCAGGCATTTTATCCGCCCTCTACCTGCCAAACATTATTATCATTGCCATGGTCGCTTTCTTTGCCGCCAGTATCCGCGCTCCCATTACGGGGACGCTCCTCATTCTGGAAATGACAGGTGACTTCCATCACCTCACGGCGCTTGCCCTCGCTTCCGCCGTAGCTTATGTCACAGCGGAACTGCTGAAAGGCCAGCCGATTTATGATTCTCTCTTGAAAAAATCCCTGTCCAATGGTTCTACGCCCGTTTCCGACGAAGAAAGAAATATTCTGGAAGTTCCCGTGGGCAGCGGTTCCATCCTCGAAAACCGGACAGTGGAGGAAATCCCCCGTCTGTCTCACACGGTACTCGTCAATATCAAAAGGCAGGGGGCAGATATGATTCCCGACCCTGATACAAAACTTCTCTCCGGTGATTTCCTTTACTTCCTTACAGAAAGCAGGCATACGGAAGAAATCCACCACCTCTGCGAGGCACAGAT
>ERZ1504461.337-NODE-337-length-10966-cov-3.461919_pt1 | contig 10966 bp, 7 predicted proteins | sample MGYA00574788_ERZ1504461 | MGnify/ENA primary metagenome ERZ1504461 (study PRJEB39906, sample SAMEA3182109) | gut metagenome | biome: human; feature: gut; material: Stool; isolation source: human stools | place: Canada | collected 2013-04-23 ...
CGGATGCCGCCGGGGAAATATTCTCGGCGTTGCCGCAAAGAAAGAAGAGAAAGCCGATGGACCAAAGCCGGCAGAAGGACAGCCGGTTTGTCCCGAATGCGGCGGAAAGAATATCCGTGTGGAAGGCCATTGTGCTGCCTGCAGTGACTGTGGCTGGTCCGCCTGCAGTGTCGTGTAAATGAAATAGAACAGGAAGATTCCGTATGAACCGGCGGGCGTTTTTGCACGGGAAAATGAAAGGAACTTTAGCGTTTCTTGTGAAATCAGACGCAGAATTATATAATTAAAGAAGACAAACCGGGAATCAATAGTGAATGAAAATGAAAAAGACTGAAGGTATAAGCTTTGGTAAAGAAAGGATCCCCGGCGGAGAGATTATCCGTAAACGGAAAAGGAGGACTCACTGATGAAAGGTTATGCAATGCTCAAAATCGGCTCTGTAGGCTGGGTTGAAAAAGAAAGACCGGCCTGCGGCGCCATGGACGCTATCTGTAAGCCGCTGGCTATCGCCATCTGCACTTCCGACGTACATACCGTATGGGAGGGTGCTGTCGGCGAACGGCATGACATGATTCTCGGGCATGAATGCTGCGCGGAAGTGGTGGAAGTCGGCGTGGATGTAAAAGATTTCAAGCCGGGCGACCGTGTTCTTGTTCCCGCAATCACCCCCGACTGGAATTCACTGGAAGCCCAGGCCGGATACGCGATGCATTCCGGCGGCATGCTGGCAGGCTGGAAATTTTCTAATTTTAAAGATGGTGTGTTTGCGGAATATTTCCATGTGAATGATGCTGACGGAAATCTGGCGCACTTGCCGAAAGAAATTAATGTGGTAGATGCGTGCATGCTCTCCGATATGGTTCCTACCGGATTCCACGGTGTGGAACTGGCCGATGTGCAGTTTGGCGATGTGGTGCTTGTCATCGGCATCGGCCCTGTGGGGCTCATGGCGGTTGCCGGAACGAATATGCGCGGCGCTGCCCGGATTATTGCCGTAGGCAGCCGCCCCGTATGCGTAGAAGCGGCAAAGAAATACGGGGCATCAGATATCATAAATTATAAAAACGGCTCCATTGAAGACCAGGTCATGCGGCTCACCGACGGCAAAGGTGTGGATCGTGTCATTATCGCGGGCGGTACGGTGGATACATTTGCGTCCGCAGTGAAAGCATTGAAGCCGGGCGGAAAAATCGGTTCTGTGAACTATCTGGGAAGCGGAGACAGTATCCGTATCCCCCGTGTGGAATGGGGGGTAGGCATGGGGCATAAAGCCATCGTCGGCGGACTTATGCCCGGCGGCAGACTCCGTATGGAAAAGCTGGGCGCCCTTGTGGCGGCAGGAAAACTGGACGTAAGCCTTCTTTCTACCCACGTGTATGAAGGCTGGGACAAGATTCCGGAAGCACTTGAGATCATGAAGGAAAAACCGGCGGAAGTGATCAAGCCGGTGGTCGTGCTGGAAAAGTAATCTGTTATTGCTAATCAGATATGATAAAAGGGGATGTGAAAGAATGAAAAAACTATTCTTTTGCATCTATATTTATGTAGCACAGATCGCTTTGGGAGCCGACATGATGTGAAAGAATGAAAAAACTATTCTTTTGCATCCCTTTAGTTCATACTCTAATTGAATAGTAATAATATTGATGATATGATAACCATATGAATATAGGGGAAATATATATGGGGCATTTTGATTTTAATTTATTAAAGAGAAGTTTATATGTTGGGATATTGTTTGCTTTATTTATACTAATAAGTAAAAATATTGGAACGGGCTCCCTTGTCTTACTCTTCCCAAAATATGCTATGATTGGATTGCCAATATTTGCAGCAATGATGAGTTATTTAATATCATTTCAAAAAAAATCTGATGGCAATATGGATTTACTTTATCTTACTTTATGGTGCAACAGCTTATATTAAATTGATGACAGGTGCAGTAATACGTAGCAGCGAAGTTTCTTCGCAATAGCAGTTGGGAGCCTTGTTGGTATGTTTTTTGTATTGATATCCATCCTGAGTTTTCAAATAAAAAAGCAGTATATAAGGTATGTTTTTAAGGTGTATGTTGCATAATAAAAGTACCAAAAGTTGCAGAGCAAAAATGGAGAAAGTTGCAACTCCATTTTGGAGATAATTGCAGCCTGGTTGAGTAATAGACGCAAGAATCCATTGCAGGCATAGATTCTATCATGTATCCTTTTCTTGTTGTTTCCCGACAATAAAGAAAAGGAGGAAAGGATATGCTTACAATGGATCAGATCATGAAATGTATTATGAACAAGACAGATCATTGACAGATATCGCGTCTGAACTGAATCTCAATTGGAAAACCGTTAAGAAATACCGTCGATAAGGAGGATTTCAATGGATCTGTGCAAACCACGAAGGAATCGCATAGTTCAAAGTTAGATTCTTTCAAACCAACTATTAAGGACAGGTTATTGGCTGACATGAAGGCACCTCGTAAGCAACGGCATTCGGATAGACGTGTATATATTCGGTTATGTGAGAAGGATGGATTTGACGACAGAAAATCACTGAATCCCTGGGGACAGTATGACAAAAAAACAGGGGCTCCATGGGGGCAGTATGAAGGAGTGCTCACTACAAATAACTTATCCGTGGAGGTATAGTATTGTCTCAGCAAGGAAGACGGTACGACGGGATGGACGATGGTGACTTTTCCTACGAGAAACTCTGGAGTCAGAGAAGTTTTGATTGAGGACTTTAGGAAGCAATCCTCTGATGATCGGGGCGGCCATGATGAGGAATGTCGCTGGCAGGCAGTTTGGCAGCCAGCCATGCTCCGGGTTCATATGCCTGTGATGCACATGAGTAAATCATACATATAAAACCCCGTATCACGGCGATCGGTGCTCTGCGAAGCTGATCGGTGATACGGGGTTTTTATTTTATCCAATTCTTGGCAAATAGTTCATAGATAAAAGGACAGTATACTTGATAATAAAGAAATAGTATAATCATACTGTAAAAGTTTATTGCCGGTGAATGGTACAGTTCGCTTCCGGCTAATTATTTTTTTTATCATGCTGAAATTGTAAAAGGAGCCATGAATTGAATAAGCTCAGGATGTATGCCGCCAACCAGATCAAAACAACGGGAAATACGTTCCGTGATCCCATCGTTGCGGCAGTCACGGTTTCTATGATTGCCGTGCTCCTTATTTTTGTGGTGTGGCCTCTGCTGGAAGTCGTGAAGCAGAGTCTTGTGGATACGGCAGGCAATTACAGTTTCCAGGCGTATAAGAATATCTTTACGATGCGGGAAACATACAAGGCCTTTTGCAACACTATTATGCTGGCCGTCATTGTCGGTGTTCTGGCGACGGTGATCGGATTTCTTTTTGCCTACTGCACGTCCCACCTGCAGATCCGCGGGAAAAGAATATTTAATTTGATGGCGATGATGCCTATGGTGTCACCGCCGTTTTCTGTGGCATTATCCATTATCATGCTTTTTGGCAGCCGCGGTCTGATCACTTACAATCTTCTCGGCTGGACGAATACGAATATTTACGGGCTGAAAGGCCTGATTTTTGTACAGACAATTTCTTATTTTCCTATTGCTTTTCTTCTTTTGGCCGGCATGCTGCGGTCTATTGACTCCTCTATTGAGGATGCGGCCCGCGATCTGGGTTCTTCTAAATGGCGTACATTCAGTACGATTACGGTTCCTCTTGTCCGTCCGGGGATTGCCAATGCGTTCCTTTTAGTGTTTATTAAATCGGTGGCGGATTTTGCGAACCCTATGGCTATCGGCGGGAATTTCTCCACACTGGCGACGCAGGTGTACCTGCAGGCTATCGGGAGTTATGATGTGCAGGGCGGTGCGGCGGTGGCCGTTGTCCTACTGGATATCGCCATGATTCTTTTCATTCTTTCCAAATACTGGGTGGAGAAAAAGACCTATGTGACCGTGCTGGGAAAAGCTTCCCGCGAGAGGGCGATGATTAAGGATCCCGCCGTGGTGATTCCGGTGGCAGGCTTCTGCTTCCTTGTGACTGCCGTGGTGCTGGCGATTTATGTCCTGATTCCGATTGCTTCTCTGATAAAAATGTGGGGCGTCGATTATTCATTTACTCTTGCCCATTACAAATACGCTTTCGAAGTGGGACGGAATGCGATCCGGGATACTACGCTTCTGGCTGTTATTTCCACGCCGATTGCCGGTGTTCTCGGCATGATTATCGCGTACCTTGTGGTGCGGAAAAAGTTTATCGGCAGAGGCTTTATCAATTTTGCGTCGCTCCTCAGTATTTCCGTGCCGGGTACGGTTATCGGCATCGGATACATACTGACATTCAATGATTACCCGCTCCAGCTGACAGGCACGGCAATCATTCTTATTGCAGCGTTTGTTATCCGCGCGCTGCCTATCGGTATCCGTGCCGGTGTTTCCAGCCTGCAGCAGATTGACCCCGGTATTGAAGAAGCGGCGGCTGACCTGGGATCCAACGCAGGCCGCGTATTTACTACAGTGACGCTTCCTTTGATTAAAAGCGCTTTCTTTGGCGGTCTTGTGTATTCATTTATCAGAAGCATGACGAGCATCAGCGCGGTCATCTTCCTGGTGTCGGCCAAGTACAGTCTGCTTACTGTTCTTATTCTGGACCAGGTGGAAGATAACCAGTTCGGTGTGGCGTCCGCCTTTTCAACGATATTGATCTTGATTGTATATGCGGCCATTGTGGGAATCCAGCTTCTTCTCGGACGCTTCGGCTCCCATAATAAAGAAACGGCAAGTGAAGGAGAAATGTGATGGCAAAACAGGCAAGCATCGAATTGAAAAACTTAACGAAAGAATATGTGACGCATGAAGGAACCGGTACGTTCCTCGCGGTAGACCATATTAATGTAAATATAGGAAGCGGTGAATTTGTAACGCTCTTGGGGCCGTCAGGCTGCGGAAAAACGACGACGCTCCGCATGATTGCCGGATTCGAGTCTGTTTCCGGCGGAGATATCCTTCTGGACGGGATCCGGATCAATGAAATGACACCGGATAAGCGGGATTCTTCTATGGTATTCCAGAGTTATGCCTTATTTCCCCATTATGATGTGTATGATAATGTAGCGTATGGTCTTGTAAATAAAAAAATGGATAAAAAAACCATCAGGGAAAAGGTCATGCAGATGGTGGAGCTTGTGGGACTGAAAGGGCTGGAACACCGTATGCCGAATCAGCTCTCCGGAGGCCAGCAGCAGCGCGTGGCTCTTGCCAGGGCGCTTGTCATGGAACCGGCTGTCCTGCTCTTTGATGAGCCTTTATCTAACTTGGATGCGAAACTCCGGGTGTATATGCGCAAAGAGATAAGAAAAATTCAGCAGCGGATCGGCATTACCAGCGTGTATGTCACCCACGACCAGGCGGAAGCCATGAGCCTTTCCGATAAAATCATCATCATGAATAGGGGGCATATCGAACAGGTGGGAACGCCCCATGAAGTATACCAGCATCCTGCTTCCCGTTTTGTTGCCGATTTCATTGGCAGCGCCAACTTTGTGGAAGCAAAAGTGGGTGAAGGGGACAGTGAAGGGGAAATGATTCCCGTCCGTATGTTAAATGAAGATTTTAGTGTCCATTATGCCGGACTTCCGGTGAAAGCGGGGGATACGGTACAGATCGTTCTCCGCCCTGAAGCGATCAGGCTGGCGGACAGCGGCGACGTGGAAGCGGAGGTGATTTCTTCGACCTATATGGGGGCTGTGCAGGAATATGTCGTCCGTGCCGGTGATAAGGAACTTGAAACGGAAGAGTATAATCCGGAAGGAAAGCATATTTACCGGCCCGGAGATAAAGTATGGCTCCGCATTCAGCGGGACGCGCTCCACGCCGTGAAGAACTGAACGAAACTTGGATACCCGGCACGGGTATTTGAGTATAGAGGAAAGAATTCATTTTAAGGAGGCATTTTGATGAAAAGTATTTGGAAGAAGGCGGCACTTGCCGTTCTTGCAGGCGCTATGGCATTCAGCTTTACAGGCTGCGGAGGGGAGAAGAAAGCGGAAGCTCCGGCGGCGAAGAAGGAATCAAAAGAAATCACCGTATACATGGGAGTCGTAGAACAGTCTGCGAAAGTGGTTGCCAGCGAATTTGAAAAAGATACGGGCATTAAAGTGAACTTTGTCCGTATGAGCGGCGGGGAGACCTTGAGCCGTATCCGCGCGGAAAAGAATAATCCCCAGGCCAGTGTATGGTATGGCGGCAGCGCCGATTCTTTCATTATGGCGAAAAAGGAAGGACTTCTGGAAGCATACAAGTCGCCCAATGCAGAAAAAATCAAACCGGAGTTTAAAGATGCAGATGGATACTGGACAGGCATTTATCAGGGCTATCTCGGCTTTATACTCGACGGCCGTTATTTTGACGAACATAAGCTGCAGCCGCCGACATCATGGGATGATTTGCTGAAGCCGGAATTTACCGGCCAGATTGTCATGGGGAATCCGGGCTCCGCTTCTACCGGTTATGTAGTGGTTTCCGCTATCGTCCAGAGCATGGGTGAGGAAAAAGGCATGGAGTACCTTGCCAAATTGAATAAACAGGTTAAGCAGTATACCAAGGCAGGCGCGGCTCCGGCACGCAGCGCGGCTCTTGGCGAAGCAGCCATCGGCATCACTTATCTCCATAACGGGATCCGTCTGATCAAGGAAGGCAATACGAACGTCCGCCTGTCGCTGCCGGAAGAAGGTACTGCTTATGAATTGGGCGCCGTAGCGATTATTAAGAATGCACCGGATATGGAAGCAGCAAAGAAATTTGTCGACTGGGCTCTTACCAAGAAAGCGCAGGAAATCGGACAGCATAATAATTCCTACCAGTTTCTCACCAATCCGGAAGCAAACCCGCCGGAAGAAGCTATGAAATTTAAGGATGCGAAACTCATTGATTACAACTTCCAGTGGTCCGGCGATAACCGTGCCCGTCTCCTGGAAGCATGGAACAAGGCAGTGAAAGAATAATGGGAGCAAAAGGAAAAATAGGACTGATCGGCCTTGCCGTGATGGGTGCCAATCTGGCGAGAAATCTGGCAGGGTATGGTATTTCCACGGTCGTTTATAACCGAAGCCATGACAAGACGGAAAATTTTCTTAAAGAATTTGGAAGTGACACGAACCTTTCCGGCGCGGCTGCTTTGGAAGAGCTGGTCAATTCTCTGGAAAAACCGCGGAAGATTATCCTTATGATCAAGGCGGGCGAAGCAGTGGATGCTATGATAGCAAAACTCATTCCCCTCCTTGAAAAAGACGATATCCTTATTGACGGTGGGAATTCCTTCTTTGAAGATACCCGGCGTCGGAGCAGGGAAATGGAAGCGCTGGGGGTTCACTTTGTGGGCATGGGCGTATCCGGTGGTGAAGAAGGGGCGCTCCACGGCCCCAGCCTTATGCCCGGCGGCACCCGCGAGGCCTACGATGCTCTTGCGCCGATATTGAAGGCGGTCTCGGCGAAGGCGGAAGGAGAAGCCTGTGTGGATTACATGGGTCCTGATGGTGCCGGCCATTATGTGAAGATGGTTCATAACGGCATCGAGTACGCTGATATGCAGATGATTGCCGATACATACTTTGTGATGAAGAACGTTCTTGGCATGACGGCGGAAGAGATGGCGGATACCTGGGAAACGTGGAATAAAGGCGAATTATCTTCTTACCTGGTGGAAATCACTGCCCGTATTCTGCGGAAAGCCGATGAGATGACGGGGAAGCCTCTGGTAGATGTCATATTGGATGTGGCGAAACAGAAGGGAACCGGACGGTGGACAAGTATGAGTGCTTTGGCGCTTGGCGTTCCCGCTCCGACGATTACGGAAGCTGTTTTTGCAAGAACTATGTCTTCCCGAAAAGAGGAAAGACTGGTACTTTCTAAGCGGTACAGGGATCTTGCTTTTGAAGGGACGGAAGTGGACCGCCCGGCTGTGCTTGAAGACTTGCGGCAGGCTCTTTACGCGTCCAAGATTTGCGCTTATGCCCAAGGATTCAATCTTCTTGAAGAAGCGGGGAAAGTATACGGCTGGGATCTGCAGATGGGGCGCATTGCAAAAATCTGGCGGAGCGGCTGTATTATCCGCGCCCGTTTCCTGGATACCGTAAGTGAAATTTTTGAAAAAGAAAACGGCATGACCAATTTGCTGGCAAGCGGATATTTTTCCCAAGTTCTTTACGGCGCCCGCGCGGGTTGGGGGCGCATTATTTCCCTGGCGGTGAAAAGAGGCGCGGCTGTTCCCGCTCTCTCCAGCGCGCTTGCTTACTTTGACTCTTACCGTACTGCACGGGGAAGCGCGAATCTTCTTCAGGCACAGCGTGACTGTTTCGGTGCCCACACGTATGAACGCATTGATAAAGAAGGGGCTTTCCATACCGACTGGATGAACTGAGTAAGGAAACTCCATGAAACAGCAGAAAACGGCATTTCTCACAAGATTATTTGCGGGGAATGCCGTTTTGGGATGGGAAAAATAAAGACGGAAATTATTTATTGTTAAACTATATGGCTTCAGGGGATGACCACAACTTTTCCAAATCTGGTGCGGCTTTCTAAGTAACTATGAGCCTCCTGTATATCGTCAAGGGAAAAGATACGTTCCGGATGAATAATGATGTTGTATTGTTTAATATAGTCAAACATTTCCTGTATTTTTCCGGCATTTACATTTCCTGAATAAAAAGAAGATAGGTACGCACCGGAAGGGATATCCGTAATCGGATCGAAGTTTTCAAGATACCATTGGTTGCCTAACTGGCCGACACTGCACAAGATGCCGCCATCGGACATATAGCGGAACGAATCCTTAATTGTCCGCGGACCTATAAGCTCCAATATCCGGTCAAACGACTGCCCTTTTGCAGAAAGTCTGCCGTCATCATCGACAAGGCCGGTGTCGTAGCCGAGAGAGGTCAGCAAGGACGCTTTTTCTTTAGTCCGTGATGTGCCGGATATGTGGATATATGGAAATTTTGCCTTTATCAGTTTTAAAAATGCGAGGCCTACGCCGGAGGTGCCGCCGCGTACCAGTATAGATGAATCTGCTTGGATACGCAGGCTTTTCAAGGCGCCAAAGGCTGTATAGCAGGATTCGGGAATGGCTGCCAGATCAGGCCAGGGCAGATTGCTGGAAACAGGGTAAATTTGTTGATTGGGGAGTAATGTGTATTCAGCATAGCTGCCGTCAAAGGCGCGTCCCATTTCGCCCATGAAAGAAATGACCTTGGTTCCTGTGGGCAAACGGAAAGGATCTGTTGATTCCGCGATGGTTCCTGTACATTCAATGCCCAGGATGCGTGGGAAAGAAACTGTCGGCGACAATCCTTTGCGTGTAAAAATTTCAGAGTGGTTAAGGCCGAATCCTTTAATTTTTATAAGCGACCAGCCTTCTTTCACAGAGGGGACGGGAACCTGCCTGATTTTCAGCTGCTGAGGACCTCCTGCTTCATAGATGACGGCTGCTTTCATATACATATTTAAATCTCCTTTTTGAGGAGTAATAGAGAATCATGGATGGGCGGACATTTCATGATTACTATATCAGGCCGTTATTTTTCAGATATTCTATGGCGACATCACGGGCTTTGCGTTTATTAACGCGGACGTCATAATTCATGGCGCTCATTTCTTCCTCCGTAATGCGGCCGGATAATTGTTCCAATATTTCTTTCAGTTCCGGATGGGCGTCCAGGGTTTCCTGTCTCATGAGAGGGGCACCCTGATAAGGCGGGAAAAGCTGTTTGTCATCTTCTAACGGGACAAGGCCGTATTGCTTTAATTCACTGTCTGTGGAGTATGCGTCCGTGATCTGGATGATGCCTTGCGAGATGGCTTGGTAGCGTAGGGCCGGTTCCATTGTGCGTACTTGAAGATGGAGCCCGTATAAAGACGCGAGCCCGCGGTTTCCGTCTTCTCTGTCATTGAATTCCAATGTGAAACCTGCAATTGCCCGGTTTTCTACTTTGTGCAGATCAGAGATGGATGTGAGGCCGTTTGCCTCTGCATAAGAACGCGGGACTGCGACAGCATAAGTGTTTTGGTATGACATAGGCTCAAGATATGCCAGGTTATCCTGTATTTTAATTTCATCACGAGCCGCTTCATATACGCTGCGTGCATCATGGCCGAGAGGCGGTGGCTCTTTCAGGAGGCTGGAAGTTATTGTTCCCGTAAATTCCGGGTATAAGTCAATACTTCCTGCTTTTAATGCTTCATAAAGGAAGGCGGTCTTTCCAAAATTCGGTTTGAGTTCAACGGCTATATTTGTTTTTCGTGTGATCAGTTCCTGATACATATGGATCAATATGTCCGGCTCCGGACCGAGCTTGCCTGCAATGATAAGTTTGTCATGCCGGTGGGAAAAAGAGACGAAAGAAAGCATGAGAACCAATATAAAGAAACATAGTACAAGAAAAGACTTTTTTAATGAGACATGCTCCAATATATGGATGCCGTAACTAAAAATAATCGCGAGCAATGCGGATGACCCCGCACCGATAAGAATGAGAGCACTGTCATTGTGGTCGATACCGAGTAATATGAAAGAACCGAGACCTCCGGCCCCAATCAGGGCTGCCAATGTGGCGGTGCCGATGATCATGACGGATGCTGTGCGGATCCCGGAAGTGATAACGGGCATAGCCAGAGCCAATTCATAATTTTTCAGCTTTTCCCATCTGTTCATACCAAGTGCTTCCGCTGCTTCATCTAATACGGGAGGAATTTCCGACAGGCCGGTGATCGTATTCTGCAAAATCGGAAACAGGGCGTAGATGATCAGCGCTGTCAGTGCAGGCAATGTGCCGATACCGAGAAATGGGATCATAAGTCCCAGAATGGCAAGAGATGGAATTGTCTGAATGATTCCTGTGATTTGCAGAACCGTCTCTGCATAGGATTTTTTTCTGGAAAGCAGGATTCCCAGCGGGATGGAAATGAATATGGCGGCCAGAAG
>ERZ1504461.346-NODE-346-length-10888-cov-2.939721_pt1 | contig 10888 bp, 4 predicted proteins | sample MGYA00574788_ERZ1504461 | MGnify/ENA primary metagenome ERZ1504461 (study PRJEB39906, sample SAMEA3182109) | gut metagenome | biome: human; feature: gut; material: Stool; isolation source: human stools | place: Canada | collected 2013-04-23 ...
CAGATTGTATAGTCCAGATAGATAGCATTACGATCTTTACCGCCAAGGCTGTTCTTTTCGCCCTTCTTCACAAATTTACCGGTACCGGAAATGATAAGATCATCGGAAGTACTACCTACTGTGCAATTACCATCTTCGGTAAAAGTCAAGCTGAGGTTGTAATTGAAAAGATTACCTTGTGCATCCTTGGTTGATAAGGATAGAATATTGTCTTTCAGGCTTTCAGTTGTAATATTTACTTTCTCATCCTTCTCTACATATTGCTGATGGCGTACCAATTGCGAAGAAACGCCGTTTATAACAGCTTGATCCACTCCACGACGCAGGTACTCACCATGCCAGGGATTGACATACTTTACAGCATAAAGTACAAAATTCTTGGGTTGTACACTCCAGTCGCCACTATTTGTCAACATGGGGTTTGCTACGACTGCCTTACCCTGAAGGATGGAGTCTGCACCCTGTACGCCTGTCATCTTCAGAGGAATCACGTAATAATTATCAAGAGTCTTTTTATCGGCAAAGAATGCATCGGTAAACTGTACCTCCACACCACCTATAACTTCACCCTTGGGAATATTGATCTGGTTGGCGGCCAGGGTGTAGTAGGAGGTGGGCATAGGGGTAACAGGAGTGTTACTTCCTTTGAAATAGAGGTTTTCGCAAAGCGATTCATCTACCTGAGTATCAATAATTACATTCTTGCGGTTGGTATAACCACCACCCCAAGCTGCTTTAATGGATACTTTGTGCTGATTATCCAAAGAGTTATCGAGGAATTCGTCTTCTCCCAATTCAATGGTACGCAAACCATATTGATTGGCAAAATATACAGTTTGATAATCGAAGTCGGAGAATTCATTGTCAGAGCTTTCGCACGCGGTGAAAGACAAGAGTAATGAAGCCAGTCCGATATATGCTAATTTCTTTTTCATATCATGCTATTTTATTAATAGTGTTCACAATTTTGTTTATTTCCATCCTTTATTCTGGATGAGGTTGCTGTACTTCAGTATCTCAGAGTTGGGGATAGGGCAACAGTACATATAATCTTCATACGAACGTTCTTCTACGGTTATCTTCTGATAGCTGTTACCATTCCAGCTACTGCCATATACCGGTTCGTTCAGGTCGGCTTTCCAGCGACGGAGATCCCAAAAACGGAATCCTTCGAAGCAGAGTTCCAATCGACGTTCGTTGCGGATCAGTTCGCGCATTTTGTCTTTGCTGGCAGCGCATGCTTCCAGATAGGCATCATTGGTACCACCTATGCCGGCACGTTTCCGGATGGCTTTGATTACATCGTAAGCGGAGTAATCTCTGCCGTTGGCGTTTTTCGGTCCCCAAGCTTCATTGGCTGCCTCAGCATAATTCAGGTACATTTCAGTATAACGGATACGGGGTGTGTAATGCGGCTGTTTGGAAATGGATGCCGGATTACAGTTCACATCCATGCGCAAGCGTTTTCTCATGTAATAGCCTGTTCGGGTCGAGCGGTTTTCGGTCACGTTAACACCGTCTTGATTTCCCTCATTGATGTTGATTGTTATACTCTTCTCACTGATTGTACTTCCATTGTAAAAGATGTATTTGCCCAAGCGGGGATCGCGTCCAGCATAAGGATTGTTGGCATCGTATCCGCTGGCTGCGTCATTGATGGGGTATCCATTGGCCATAGGGAATATATCGACCAGATTCTGCGACGGATTCATATAACCATTACCGTACAAACTCGGTGGGAAATTTTGTGATTCCTGGTCGTTATCACCACTTCCTTTGTTTCCTCTCCATAAGATTTCATTTGGATTGGCACCATCCTTAATTGTATTTATAATAGTAGGTGAGTAATATTCCACTCCGTCGGATGCTAATCCTGATAGACCTCCTTTATAGTCTATTACAGCAGCTGCGGCATTAGCGGCATCCGCCCATGTGGCAGCGTTGGAAGCATCTTCAAAGAAGGGACTGGCAGCCAGTACGGCTGTGCGTGTACGGAAGGCACGGGCTATGATTCCGTTATACAACTGACGTGCTTTGGCACCCATAACGGTGTTGTATTTACCGACGTCTTGTGTGAGACTCTGGAAATCTGCAGGAACGCTTCCTGAAACATCTTCATACTCATAAGGAAGTCTTTTCTCTGCTTCGGAAAGATCATTGTAGATTTGTTCTACACAAGCCTGAAACGAAGCACGCGGTTGATTGAAGTCTGACTCTATTGTCTGAGGTTCTGTAAATATGGGTACACCGAGCAGTTCGCCATTTGCACCAAAACCGGCATGGGCACGAAGCAGATAAAAATAGAACATCCCACGGAGTCCGTAAGCTTCACCAGTGAGGCGTTGCGCAAACAATTTGTTCAGTTCTTCATCATCCGACCATTTTACGCCTCCCACATGCTCTAGGAAGAGGTTGATGTATTGAATGGCACCGTAGGAATTAGTCCACTGATTCTGTGGATTATATGAACTTGTAGTCCAGGCACCGGTGGCCATTTGCAGATACACATTACTTGGCTGGTTGGTTACGGCGTCATCTGTGCCATACTCGCTGTTATCGTAATAGCCCGGAATCAGACTGTATACATTGTGCAATATTCCCCGTGCGTATTCCGCATCGTTGTACATGTTTTCCACGCCTTGGAAGTTTTCGATGGCTGGTGAAAACAAATCATCACAACCGGTGAGCATCAGGGCACCTATTATAAAAGGTATAATTTTCTTTTTCATAATCTTCTTCTTTATTAATCAATAAAATCAGAATGCAGCCTTGAAACCTGCATAGAAGTTACGGCATTGAGGGGAACCGGTACTCAGCTCCATATGCTTCCGCTCTTTAGAGATGGTAAGCAGATTGCTACCTCCGCAATAAACACTTAAACCACGAACAAACGTTCCTTTGAAAGTATTTTCAGGGAAGTCATACGTCAACTGCACTTGGTTCAGGCGGAAATAGTTACGCTTATACATCCAGAAAGTGGAATTGCGGTAGTTATTGTCACCATTGGTGGTGGTCAGACGTGGGTAGGTGGCCACATCCTTTGTATCTTCGGTCCAACGTCCCCATACCACTTCTGAGAATTTGCTCGTACCGCGGTTCCAGTAGTAGGAACTGCTTTTAAAGTCTACAGAGCCGGTCTGACCTGATCCCATGGCAAATAGCGAGAAATTTTTCCACTTCACAGTTAAGTTCAATCCGAAGGAGAAAGGAGGAGCTGACCAACCGTTCTTTCCTAATTCAATCTGGTCCTTGCTGTCGATTACACCATCCTCATTAATGTCTTTGTACTTCAGGTCACCGGGCTTTACAGTACCAAATGTTTGACGGGCATGATTGTCTATGTCAGTCTGATCCTGGAAGAAACCTTCGCATACATAACCGTAGGAAGCATCGAGTGCACGACCTTTGCGATACTGGTAATCTTCGTCGTAAAGTTCGTCACGTTTCAGAGCTTCAGAGGAGTACACCATACCATTGAAACCGAGTGTTACGTCAAAGTCGCCGAATTTCTTGTTGGCGCTCAGCGCGAAGTCAAAACCACTGCGTCTGTCCTCGTTATAATTGATCCAGGGCATGAAAGTGGAATTGCTGCTTAAAGCAAAATAGGAAGGATAGATAGAAGATGAACCTTGGGTGAGCAAGCCTTTCGTATCTTGTCTGAAGTAATTCGCATTTATTTTCAGCAGACGGTTGAACAGTGTGGCATCAATGCCGGCACGGAACTCTTCACGTGTGATGAAACCCAGATTGGGGTTATCACCACGTTTGGAAGCCGGAGTCCATCCGCCGGCTGTTCCATCATGCCATTGTACATAGAAGCCCTCGTTTGTTCTTTTGGAGAAAGTGCCTTTATACAGATAATAGTCGGTGATATCGAGATCCTGATGCAGGTTGGCATAAGAAGCTGTGATTTTCAGATCGTCTATAAACTTTACATTCTCCATAAACTTCTCTTTGCTGATCCTCCAGCCCAAAGTGACTGACGGAGAGAAAGCGTTACGCTTGCCTTCGGGTAATTTGGCCGAATGGATCACGGCACCACTGAAATCGGCATAATACTTATGATTGTAATTGTAGGATGCCCGTAAGCCTAAGTTCACATTACTGGTACGGTGATAATCACTGCTTTCATGATTTTCGTCAGCAGAATTCTGCGTTTGATAACCCCAACCTATGAATGTGGCTGCTACGTTGTGGTATTTTGCGAAAGTGCGGGCATAGTCAAACTGTGCACTGAACGTCATGGTCTGATCGTAAGTGGACTTGCCGACATATTCATTGGGATCTTTTTTGTCTTCATTGTGCTTCTTCAAGGCAATAATCATATCCTTGCCGTTCACCTGAGACCATGTAGGTTCATAAACGGCGTAGGTCTCGCTGAAAGCTTCCGAATAGTAAGAAGTATAGTCTACACTATAAGAAGTCTTAAACGTCAGACCTTTCAAGAATGAACCCAGATCAGCGGCAAGGCTGACATCGAACATAAACATACGTGCCTTTTCCTTAACATATCCGGCAGCCAGAAGATCAGCAAAAGGATTGGTCATGTCGGAAGAAGTTCCTCCAAGCAGATATTTGCCGTCAATCAGGTGATTACTGTTGGTAATATATTCCTGTATTTGAGCGACGCTGGTATCCATCATGTCGATGGGTAATAACGGGGCAAACCAGTTGGGACGCAAGGTGGATGCGGTTCCCCAAAAGTTTCCGCGACCTGCATACTGATTGGTAAAGACAACTGCCGCATTGGTAGTAGCCTTTAGCCATGAGGCAAGTGTCATGTCTACGTTACCGCGTACATTGAAACGCATATTGTAGGCATTCTTTGATTCACCATATTTCAGCAGGTCGTTACTATAATCCATACCGAAATTCAGGTAATAGTGTGTGCGATCATTACCTCCATATACTTCACCTGTCACATCTGCATTATAATATGCCTTTTTCAGATAGTCCGAACTATAGAAATCAATATTCGGATAACGATAAGGATTGGTTCCCATGGCAGTGTTGTAGATATCTGATGCGCTGTATTTTGGGGACAGCCCGTCATTACGGCAAGCTTCATTGTAAAGGGTCATGTAGCAGTCTGAATCCAAATATTTTGGATAAGATTTGGGAACATTAATGCCTGCATTGCCCCGTACGTCGATGCGCATCGGTTCATTTTTACCGCGTTTGGTAGTGATCAGGATAACACCCTTTGCCGCACGGCTACCATAAAGTACCACGGCAGCAGCATCTTTCATTACCGAAACACTCTCTATTTCCGAAGCGCGTACATTACTTGCACTGCGGGGCACTCCATCCACGAGGACAAGTGCTCCTTGCCCCCATACGTTGCCGGTGTATCCACCTATCAGACTTTCCAGTCCAACTAAGCTACTGGAACTATTTACTTTTTTGGTCAGTTCGGACGTGTTGACCGTAGAAATGGCATGCGTCAAGTCTTCCTGGGCAACCGTACCGAAAGCCACATTCACTAGGCTATCTTTGTTTTCTTCTTGCGCCTGGATACCTCCTGCATGAAACAGAGACATGGCGAAAACAGTACAGCCAATATATATAAACTTTCTATTCATTTTTTGCGTCATTATTAGTTAATACGTCAAGATTACCATCCGGGATTCTGATAGAACCCTTCATACATGCTAACATCCTTTTTAGGGAGCGGATACCAATAGTGTCTGTCGGTATATTTACGCTCAAGCAATACTACTTCACGTAAGTTCTTGATAGCATTTTCTTCCGGTTCGTCATAATTATAGTCACTAGGATCGGCACGGTCGAACTCAATCTTGGTCTTCAGTGTGTAAGGATATTGGGTGAGAAGCATCCAGCGGCGAAGATCGATAAAACGGAAACCTTCGAAGGACAGTTCCACGGCGCGTTCGCGGCGTAATTCGCTCAGGAAGTCAGCAGTACTACCCAGAAACTTGTCGAGTACGGGAGCTACCCCGGCACGTTCGCGGATCTTGTTCAATGCCTCTTCGGCTGTAAGTGAGTAGGTAGCAGCTTTACCCTTCGGACCGTTGTAGCCTACAGCCGTAGCTTCAGCATACATTAGATATACATCTGCCAGGCGCATAAGGCTGAGGATCATGATATTATTTTCTTTATAACCGTCAACCGTATTCATCAATTGCGGACAGAGTTTGCTGTTCATATAGGCTGTGAAGCAACCTTTCTTTTCATTTGCTTCTTCACTCTCTCTACCTCCGGTGAAAAGTTCTGCCGTTCCACCTGCACCACCGGTGCTTTTCCACTTCACACCGTCGAACATGATGGTTTTATAGAAGCGTGGGTCGCGGTTTTTCCAGGGATGTGTGGGATCATAGCCTGATTCGGCATCTGCCTTTGTCATGTCATTAATAGGGTAACCGTTCTGCATGCCATAGTAGTTTACGTAGTTGGCGGTAGGATAGCATTTAATACCGGAATACTCAATGGATTGAGGTCGGAAGTCGTTAACCATATTCCAGCGCCAGCGTCCACTATAATCCTTGATATTCTCCATGAAGATGGACTCTTTTACTCCGTTCAGCTTACCGCTTGAGTTATGCAACAGGAAGATGTCGTTATATTCGGAGAAGTCGGCCAGTTCGTAACGGTTGGTCGATTCGGTGAGGGCAAGGGCTTGTCCGAGAGCATCGGCACCTCGTTTGCACAACTCTGCATTGTATTCCTTTGCACCTCCGGAAGCCCAATTCATCAACGGACTGCCTGCCCAAAGCAAGGTCTTGCCTTTATAAGCTAAAGCCATAATACGGTTGATACGCATATTGTTTTTGCCTAAGGTCACTTTACCGGCGGTGGTTGCATCCCAATCAACAGGAAGTAGACTGGCTGCATGTTCAAAGTCGGCTACGCATTTTTCCGCACATTCTTGCCATGTAAGACGGGCTAACGTGGGAGCTACATCCGAAGACAACACTGTATCAATATACGGCATGCCGCCCCACCATTCCATTAGCATAAAGTGGTACCATGCGCGGAAGAAGTAAAGTTGTCCTTCTATGAGATTGCGTTCTTCCTCGGTGGCACTTATCAGATTGCCGAGGTTGGCGATACCGATATTGGCTTTACGGATGGCATACCAGGAGTTGGCCCATAAGTGACCTTTATCAGTTCGGTTGTTTGAACCTGCCGAACCTTGATTGTTCGGGTAACCATAGTAAACAGTAGTCCAGGCCCAAAAGTCTCCGTTGTCCACACTGCGGGCTTGCATACGCATTTCCTGTGGTTCCCAGTATTCATCTTCACCATAGTTGAAGCAAGTATGTCCGGCATCTTTATTGTTTGAAACTACCGGGATACAATTATATAGTTCTTCAGTGAAACCCTGAAAGTTCATAAAATTCTTATAAGGGTCATTATCCTGGTAGTCACTTTCCGGAGCTTTATTCAGATAGTCTGTACATGAGGTCATCCCCATTATGCCAGCCATTGCAATAGCCGACATCATAAATAGTTTATTTATATATTTATTCATAATTATCTCTTCGTTATTATAAGGTTATGTCGATACCAAAATTGAAGCGGCGTACCGTAGGGTAGGCACCGTCCGAAGAGCCTGTACCGTAGTTGGCTTCACGGTCATCCGGCATGTCGGTCCACATGTAGAGATTATCGCCATTCAAGTAGAGACGGCAGGAATTGATGCCCATTTTCTTCAGCCAATTGTTCTTGAATGTATAGGATAATTCAACATTCTTCAGACGAAGGTAAGCACCATCATACCAGTAACGTGTTCCGGTAGCAGCTGCGTCTACAGTAGTTCCCCAGCGTGGAGTGGGTAGGGTGGCATTACCTCCCGGTGTCCAGTATGAACCTTCTGCATAAGCTACGTGGGCTGTAGAACGGAATGTCGGGAAATTGACTTCACGGGTTACATTGGTTACTCCATAGAATTGGGCAAAGCAACTGAAGCCTTTCCACTCAAAACCGAGAGAGGCATTATAGGTGTTCTGCGGTGTACTGGCATACTGATAAGGAGCACGGTCGTCATTGTCAACTATACCGTCACCGTTGAAGTCTATAATATTGTAGTCGCCCGGTAACTTCATGTCATTTCCAGTTGTCCAATTACTACTACCTATCACATCGTCCCAGGTAGCCAGATTCCCATGGTCGATATATGAATATACTTGGTTAATTGTATGTCCGGCTCCCTTCTGATAAGCAGGTAGCAAAGGAGCGTCATCTCTGAACTTGATTTCATTGATGGCGTGAGTCATACTGGTGTTCAGCCAGGCGCGTAGACCATTGTTGAATACATGGTTCAAACGTAATTCCAGTTCATAACCGTGGCTGTTGACTTTACCTAAATTGGTTCGGGGAGCCGTTGTTCCAAAATAAGACGGAATGGCACGGCTGTCACCGCTAATTATAATGTCCGTACGGGTATCGTTGAATACATCTACTGAACCTGCTATCAGTCCATTAAAGAAAGCATAATCTAAACCAATGTTGCGCTTTTCTACTGTTTCCCAAGAGACATCCGGGTTACCCAGAGAAGAGATTTTCCAGTGGGTATAAGGAGAGTTGTCCGGATTGATGCTACCCATGACAGTGTTACCACCATAACTCAACTGATCTTTGTATAAGAAACGACCTGCTGTAAATCTCTGCCACGGAGCGACCACGGCATCATCACCTACTCGTCCCCAAGAAGCGCGAAGCTTTAACATATCGACGAACTTCAGTTTTTTCATGAAACTCTCTTCACTGATCATCCAACCCAGTGAGAGGGAGGGGAAGAAGGCGAAGCGATAATCAGGACCGAACTTTTCGGAACCATTATAAGCACCATTGGCCTCGAAGAAATAGCGCATGGCGTAGTTATAGGTAAAACGGAATACCCAGTCTTCCCGATAAATGGGGAACACACTTCCCTGTGCCTCTTTTAGTCGGCTGAAAAGGCCAAGGCCGGTCACTTCATGTTTGCCGAAGGTACGGGCATAGTCGAACTGCATAGAGTAGTATAGTTTGCGATAAGTGGCTCCAATGTTTGCACTACCGGATTGTTGTAACCAATAGATAGGATTAGTGACTTTGTCGAGTCCGGTTCCTGTATCAGGGTCAAATTTATAAGAGATATTACCTGTATCCGGATCCACCCAGATGCGTTGTGCATCGTTGTATTGGTCACTGAGGCCACGCTTGTTCTCCGCAAAAGTATAGTCCATAGAGAAGTTCGCCTTGAATCTCAATCCTTTGGTCAGCATAGCCAGGTCCTGCTCCAAAATGAAGTCAGTAGTCATTTTGGTGGTGGTGCGTTTCTCTTTACCGCCTACAGCCAGGAAATAGGCTGAGTTGGGCACATCGGCATCACGCGGCGCATACCATCCCCACATACCATTGGAGTAGACGGGACGCATGGCGTCGGGAGCGGATTTATAGGCTGAGTTCCAAAAACCGGTGTCATTGTCGCTCATATCCCAAGGCAGCTGACGTTGTGCATTCGAACCAAACAGGTTGGTAGAGAATTTGGTCGTTTTTGTCAAATGGAAGTCTAGGTTACTGCGTACGTTGATGCGGTTATAGCCAAAGCCGGAGTTGTAACCACGTCCGTTTTCAAAGCTCTTGAACAAGTCACCTTCGTTTACGAAATCTACAGCTGCGAAGTAATTTACAACTTTAGTACCACCTGATACGTTGACGCTGGTATTATAGGACATAGCGACTTTCTTGAAAAGCTCATCTTCCCAATCCACATTAGGATAGCGGTCCCACTCTTCGGCATTGGCCGGATGACGATACTTATCGATGATGGCTGCCGGTGTGTAGTTTGCCCATCCGGCAGGATTGAGACAAGCTTCGCGCTCAATGGAGTTATTCATCAAGTAGAATGTGTCATAAGCATCATACTTTTCAGGGAGTTTTGATACTACTTTAGCGGTCATATTGGCCTTGATCTGTACGTTGGCTTTTCCTTCCTTACCGCGTTTGGTAGTAATAAGGATTACTCCGTTGGCACCTTTCACACCATATACAGCAGTAGCGGATGCATCTTTCAATACAGAAATGTTCTCTACCGAGGAAATGTCTACTGAACTCATTTCACGTTCGATGCCGTCTACCAGTACCAGAGGTTCGCTATTATTCCACGAGCTCTGTGTGCGGATAATAATCTTCGGGTCTTCGGCACCGGGCATACCGGTAGAACTGGAAGTAATGACTCCCGGAAGGTTACCCGTTAAGGCAGCTCCTAAATTGCTTACCCCAGACCGCTCCAGTGTTTTTCCGGAAGTCTGTGTAATGGCTCCTACCACCGACGCTTTCTTTTGCTGTCCGTAACCTACTACTACAACTTCGTCCAGTAGCTGTGTATCATCTTTCAGAACTACTTTGATTGTCCCTTTTGAAGAAGCCTTCACTTCCTGAGGCTCCATACCTACAAACGAAACGACAAGAACTGACTTTTCATTGGGCACGGTCAATACAAAATTACCGTCTATATCTGAGATCGTACCTATTGAATTATTTCCTTTTACAACTACCGAGGCTCCAATTATAGTCTCGCCATTGTCGTCCACGACTGTTCCTTTCACTGTTATTCCTTGTTGTGCCGAAGCTGTCAGGCAGCTAAAAAGCATCAAAAGAAACAAGTAAGGAATCCTTTGAATTTTCTTTTTTACATTTTTCATTACCATTAGTTTAAGATAGTTAATAACTATGTTTTCTCTGATGTCATAAAGCCAGGATTAACTGTTGGCATACATGCTTTCCATAATTCTTTTAGTTTTAAGATTAATAAATAATGATAAAGAACCTTTTTGTTCCCGAAGCAAAAGTAGGAAGTATAATAATAGTAATAAATATGTTGCTATTGCAGAAAGATTAACTGATGTTGCATTCTATATTAGGGGCTGTCTCTTATACACAT
>ERZ1504461.347-NODE-347-length-10843-cov-4.274935_pt1 | contig 10843 bp, 10 predicted proteins | sample MGYA00574788_ERZ1504461 | MGnify/ENA primary metagenome ERZ1504461 (study PRJEB39906, sample SAMEA3182109) | gut metagenome | biome: human; feature: gut; material: Stool; isolation source: human stools | place: Canada | collected 2013-04-23 ...
GAACAGAACACCTCTTTTATAACAGGTGCGAACCGAATTCCATTTTTAAATAGAGAAAAACATGCAAATATTTTGATTTGTTAGTGAAATTTATTTTTTTTGCATCCAGATAATAGGCGGGTGTAATTTTCCACAATAGCTTTTTAAACGAACACATGGCATTCTGTCTGTACCACAAAACACAATATTAAATTAATATGATATCGATACCTGTAGCAGTAGAAGAAGTAGTCAAAAAGAAACCTTTCCTCGAAGGGGCATTGGTTGACGGACTCATCAACCTTTCGGCACTGGCCCGCCAGATAAAGCCGGAAGTGGAAGAAAGAATAGGCAAGACGGTGAACGACAGTGCCGTAATCATGGCGCTCAACAGGCTCGTTCCGCGGCTGGAACTTATGTCGGCCATGAAGATAAAGAACGTGGTGGAGAACATGGGCGACATCGTGGTACGTTCCAACCTCTCCGATTTCACGTTCCTCAACACTTCGACGCTTTACGGCCTGCAGGCACGCCTGCTGAACGAAGTGCATTCGCTGAAGAACGTATTCTGTACCTTCTCGCAGGGCATCTACGAGACGACGCTCGTGGTGAGCGACTCCATCGTACCCCTCGTGAAGGAGCTCTTCGCCAACGAACGCATCATCAGTTCGAACACCAACCTGTCGCTCATCACCGTCCGGCTTCCCTCGGAGAATACGGCATGTCCCGGTGTCTATTACTACTTGTTCAAGGAGCTCGCCTGGGACAACATCAACATCGTGGAGGTCATCAGCACCGCCAACGAATTCACAATAGTCGTCGGCGACCACGACATCCACCGCGCATTCACCATCCTGATGGAGGCTAAGCGCAATGTCCAGAACTGACGCGCCGACAGGCAAACGGCCCGAAAGGAAAGGGCGGCGGTAAGATTACCGCCGCCCTTTCCTTTCGGGCCGTTCCGCAGCCTATGCGGTCAGCAGGGCGACAATCGACATGGCCGCATAACTGACGCTCGCCAGACCGTTCACGAGTCCGAACGACGCTCCTATCCGGTCGATGCGCGAGGGACGGTAAAGCACATGCTGCACGACGAGTACCGCCGTAAAAAGCCCGAATCCCACCCAATACCAGACGCCGAGGCGGTAAAGTGCACCGAGCACCGCGACGGCTGCCACGGCAAACACATGCAGCAGGATACTGATGAGCGTGGAGTGCACGGCGGAGAAGCGTGCAGGGACGGAATGCAGTCCGTTGCTGCGGTCGAAAGAGGCGTCCTGCAGTGAATAGAGGATATCGAAACCCGCCGTCCAGGTCAATACGGCTACGGCAAGCAGCACGGGGAAGAGCGCGACGCTGCCCGTCACAGCAATATAGGCCCCCACGGGTGCGATGGCGAGCGCCAGGCCCAGCACCACATGCGACCACGCGGTGAAACGCTTGGTCAGACTGTAGCCCAGCAGCACGGCGAGCGCCACGGGCGACAGCCAGAGGGCGAGGCAGTTTATCCAAGCCGCCGCGGCGACGAACGCCACACAGTTCCCGATGACGAACGCCAGCGCCGCACGCGGGGTAATCTTCCCGGCGGGTATCTCCCGGCCTGCCGTACGGGGATTCTTCGCGTCGATGTCGCGGTCCGCCCAGCGGTTGAACCCCATGGCAGCGTTGCGGGCGAATACCATGCAGAGCAGAATCTTGACGAGCAGCAGCCAGTCGAACGGCACAGCGGTACTCACCAGGGCATAGACATAGGACAGCAGGGCGAACGGCATGGCGAAAACGGTATGCGAGAACTTGACGAGCGATGCGTAACGGGAAACTACGTTATTCATATCCGGGCGTATTTCATTAATCCTGCAAAATTAATTAACTTTGCATGCCGTTGTATTCCCCCGTCCGTTTTAGGCCCGCTTTCGGGCAAAGGGGGCCCGCAGGCACTTAAACCCCTATATCCGATTCATGAAGAACATCAGGAACTTCTGCATCATAGCCCATATAGACCACGGCAAAAGCACCATTGCCGACCGGCTGCTCGAAGCGACCAACACCGTATCGCAGCGCGACCTGCAGGCGCAGGTACTCGATGACATGGAGCTGGAGCGCGAAAAGGGCATCACGATAAAGAGCCACGCCATCCAGATGGAGTACGAGCGCGGCGGCGAGAAATACATCCTCAACCTCATCGACACGCCCGGCCATGTGGACTTCTCCTATGAGGTATCCCGTGCCATCGCCTCGTGCGAAGGGGCGCTGCTTATCGTGGATGCCACGCAGGGGATACAGGCACAGACCATCTCCAATCTCTATCTCGCTCTCGGACACGACCTCGAAATCATCCCCGTCGTCAACAAGATAGACATGGAGGCTGCCATGGTCGAAGAGGTCAAGGACCAGATAGCCGACCTGCTGGGGTGCAGCCACGAGGAAATCATCGCCGCATCGGGCCGCACGGGCCAGGGGGTGGACGAAATACTCGAAGCCATCGTGGAGCGCGTTCCCGCCCCGAAAGGCGACGAGAAGGCTCCCCTGCAGGCGCTTATTTTCGATTCGGTATTCAACCCCTTCCGCGGCATCATCGCCTACTTCCGCATCTTCAACGGGACGCTCCGCACGGGCGATGCGGTGAAGTTCATCAACACGGGTCACGAATACGACGCCGATGAAATCGGCGTTCTGAAACTGAAACTCGCCCCCCGGCAAGAAATCCGGGCGGGTGACGTGGGCTACATCATATCGGGCATCAAGAACTCCCGCGAGGTGAAGGTGGGCGATACGATAACCCACGTAGAAAACCCCAGCACCGAAGCGATAGCCGGTTTCGAGGATGTGAAACCGATGGTCTTCGCGGGCGTCTATCCCGTGGAGGCCGACCAGTACGAAGACCTGCGCGCCTCGCTGGAGAAGCTCCAGCTCAACGACGCCTCGCTCACGTTCGACCCGGAAAGCTCCCTCGCCCTCGGATTCGGTTTCCGCTGCGGCTTCCTCGGCCTGCTCCACATGGAAATCATCCAGGAGCGCCTCTACCGCGAATTCGACATGGACGTCATCACCACCGTACCCAATGTATCGTACCGGGTGACGACGAAAAAGGGCGAAACGGTTTACGTACACAATCCTTCGGGGCTGCCGGAACCGACCATGGTGGACAAAATAGAGGAACCATACATCGAGGCCCAAATCATTACCAAGAGCGATTACTTGGGCAACGTCATCAAGCTCTGCATCGACAAGCGCGGCTCGCTCCGCAATCAGGTATTCATCTCGCAAGACCGGGTGGAGGTGACGTTCGACATGCCGCTGTCGGAAATCGTATTCGATTTTTACGACAAGCTGAAGAGCATCTCGCGCGGTTACGCCTCGTTCGACTACCACCAGACGGGGTACCGCGAGAGCCGCCTGGCGAAGCTCGATATCTTGTTGAACGGCGAACCGGTGGATGCGCTCTCGTCGCTCATCTATCAGGACCACGCCTACGATTTCGGCCGACGCATGTGCGAGAAGCTCAAAGAGCTCATCCCGCGCCAGCAGTTCGACATCGCAGTGCAGGCGGCCATCGGAGCGAAAATCATCGCCCGCGAGACCATCAAGGCAGTCCGCAAGGACGTGACCGCCAAATGTTACGGCGGCGACATCTCCCGCAAGCGCAAACTGCTGGAGAAACAGAAGAAAGGCAAGAAGCGCATGCGCCAGATAGGAAACGTGGAGGTACCGCAGTCGGCATTCCTCGCCGTCCTCAAAATGGATTGACATGCGGAGGGAACGGCCGACGTCCGGCAACCGGCCGAAACGACGTTCCGGAGAGACGAAAGATAACAACCGCCTTCCCCGTGGCGTTAGGCGGTATCGACCCGATGAGGGGCTATATAAATAATTGGCCGACAAGATGTCGGAACGATACCGCACCAAGCTATTGACGGAAATGTCCGGTGTTACCGGCATACCCGAACAGTTGAATATACCGATTCGTTAGGGGGACTACCCTAACTCTTCATACCTGTTGCACGATGGGAATACGCAGAATATTACTAACGGTTTCGGCAATAGCGGGGAGCCTGCTCCTCTGCTCTTCGGGCAAGGTACCGGCCGACGGTACCGTATCCGCAGCGGCGGAAAGTACCGCACGCGACCTCCACAAGACCCTGTACGAAACCACGGGCATGGAGGAAGAGGTATCGTACGCCGCATTCGACGAAGCGCTTACCGGCTACGAACGGATAGATTCCCGAAAAAAGGAGATTCTCGTATTCGTGGATTTCAGCAAGCCGTCCACACAGGAACGGCTTTACGTCATCGACATGAAAAACCGCAGGCTGCTCTACAAATCCCTCGTGGCCCACGGGCGCGGCAGCGGTGACACCTATGCCACCTCCTTCTCCAACACCCCCGGTTCGCACCAGAGTTCGCTCGGATTCTACCTGACGCTGAACACCTATCAGGGCCGCAACGGTTATTCGCTGAGGCTCGACGGACTCGAACCGGGCATCAACGACAAGGCATATGAACGGGCCATCGTCATCCACGGCGCGGATTACTGTACGAAAGCGTTCCTGAACACGGCGGGCCGGCTCGGCCGCAGTTTCGGCTGTCCCTCCCTGCCGAAAGAGATAAGCGACAAAATCATAGACACCATAAAGGAGGGAGCCGTCCTCTTCATCTACGCCGATGACAAGGAGTACCGTCTCAACAGCCCGATTCTCTCCGACAGCGAGACGTTCGCCATGCAATAAACGCGACAGCACGGACTGAAAAGAGCGGCCATCCGCACCGGTCGTTGCCTCTCTCCCGGTTATACCACTTGAAGCACGACTTTACCGTGTACTCGGCGGCCGGGGTTCGGGTCGAGCACATAGTTCCACGCCTTGCAGGCATCCCGCAGCCAGAAAACGGCAGCTATATCCACAGTCACATGATGTCCCTCGACAAGCTCCGCGATACGGGCCAGGTCGCGGGCGTTGGGTTCAACCCCCATGGAGACAGCTTCGATACCGCATTCGCGAGCCAACTCTTCCTCCGCTTTTCCGACCAGTGTCACAAGCCGGCCTCCGGGCCGTACCACGCCGTAGGAACGTGCGAGCGTGTCGCCCCCCACCAAGTCAATGACAAGGTCCATGTCACGTGCAACCGCAGCAAAATCCTCGGTACGGTAATCGATGAATACGTCCGCCCCCAGCGAAAGGACGAAATCGCGGTCGCGCCCGGCGGCCGTGGCATAAACCTCCGCTTCGGTATAGCGTGCGAACTGCACGGCGAATGCGCCGACCGCACCGGCTGCGCCGTGTATCAGCACATGCTGCCCCTTCCCCAGCCTGCCATGACGGTAAAGCGCCTGCCAGGCGGTCTGCGATACATAGGCCGCAGCTGCAGCATCCACATAGGAGAACTCCATCGGTTTGACGACCAGCTGCGCCGGGTCAGCCTCGACATATTCGGCATAGGCTCCGCCGTCGGTACAGCCGAACACCATATCGCCCGCCTCAAAGCCCTCTGCTCCGTCGCCGACCGCCTCGACCGTTCCGGCGAAATCCATCCCCGGTATCCAGGGGAAAGCAGGAGTCAGGGTACTTCCGGCCCGTCCGGAAGCCCGTTTCCAATCTATCTGGTTCACGGAAGCCGCATGTACCTTCACCAATACGCGCCCGACTCCCGGGGTCGGTTTCGGTGCGCTTTCATAAAACAGTTCATCGGCCAGTCCGGGGCCGTGCATCACAATCGCTTTCATAATCTCGGATATTAATCGTATCTGCCATCAAGGGGAGCAAACACCGTACCAGCCGGACCGTATCTCCTCCCCTCCCCGGACAGCGATACGGAAGAGCTCCGACAGAGGCACGGGAAAAGGCACAGAGTTACTCGAACTGATTGCAGTAGAGCCGATAATAGTACCCCTTGCGGGCCATCAATTCGGCATGGTTCCCCTCCTCGATGATTTCTCCGTTTTCGAGGACGAGGATACGGTCGAGGGTACGCACGGTGGAGAGCCGGTGGGCTATCACGAAACTCGTCCGCCCCTCCATCAGTTTGTCCAACCCGCGCTGAATGAGCATTTCGCTCCGGGTATCAATGTTGCTGGTCGCCTCGTCGAGCAACAGTACGGAGGGATTCGCAACCGCGGCACGGGCAATGTTGAGCAACTGCCGCTGTCCCTGGCTCAGGTTCTCGCCGTCGTTCTCCAGCATGGTATCGTACCCGTGCGGCAGCCGCTTAATGAAGGAGTGGGCAGAGGTCAGCTTCGCCGCACGGACAATGTCGTCATCCGTCGCATCGAGGTTGCCGAACCGGATATTGTCGGCTACCGTTCCCGTAAAGAGATGGGTATCCTGCAGCACGATGGCGAGCAGCCTGCGCAGGTCGTCCCGCGCAATACATTCGATGCGCACCCCGTCGATGGTTATTTCGCCCGACGCGATATCGTAAAACCGCGGCAGCATGTTGAGTATCGTCGTCTTGCCGGCCCCGGTAGCTCCCACGAGCCCTATCCGTTCGCCGGGACGTACGTGCATCGACACATGCTTCAACACCGGCTTGCCGGGTTCGTACGAGAAACAGACGTCCTTCATGCAGATGTCGCCCCGGGCGGAAGCCATGCGCACCGCCTTCGGCACATCCGGGGCCTCGGAGGGCTCGTCCATAATCTGGAAAATGCGTTCGGCACCGGCAATGGCCGCCTGAATATTGTTGTAGAGCGATGCGATATCCGTAATGGGGCGTCCGAACTGCCGCGAATACTGCAGAAACACGGCCAGACCTCCTACATCGAATCCCCTGTAAATGGCGAGCAGCGCCCCCACTATCGTGACGACCACGAAATTCAGCGTGTTGAGATTCTGCATCACGGGCATCATCATGCCGGAATAGAGCTGTGCCCGGCGCGACTTGGCATTCAGTTCCCCGTTCAGCACCTCGAACCCCGACTCTGCCTGCCGCTCGTGTCCGAATACCTTCACCACTTTCTGGCCGCTTATCATCTCCTCGATGTAACCGTTCACCTGCCCGAGCGTTCCCTGCTGGGCAGCGAAATACCTGCGGCTGCGACGGGATATGAGATTGGCGAACAGGAGCATCAAGGGTACCACGACGAACATGGCGAGCGTCAGGAGAGGACTGATGACGAGCATGAGGACGAAGATGCCCGCAAGCGAAAGCACGGCGGAGAGCATATCGGCCAGGTTGTCGGTGAGCACCTCCGTCACTCGGTCCATGTCGTTCGTGTAACGGCTCATCACATCACCGTGCGGATGCGTATCGAAATAACGCACGGGCAGGGTCTCCATCTTTCGGAAGAGGTCCATCCGCAGGCGGGCTGCTGTCCGCTGTCCTATCCGGTTAAGCATCCTGTACTGCAGCGCGGCCGCAACGACTCCTGCGAGATAGACTGCCGCAAGTACCGCCAGCATACGCATCAGACCCGACACGTCGCCCGGCATGATGTAATCGTTGATTATCGGCCTGAGCATATACGACCCCACGAGGCTGGAGGCTATCGTAATCACCACGAGCACCAGCACCACAGCGAGCTCCCCCTTGCTACGCGCAAGGTACGCGACCAGGCGCCGGAACGTTTTTCGGCCCTCCTTCGGCCCCACCGCACCCTTCTCTCTTCTGCCGTGTACCATATATCGCTCAGAATGTAAGTTGCTGTGAATTGAATATCTCTCTGTACACGGCCGAATCCTCCTTCAGCCGGGCCGGCGTACCGTACGACTCCACCTTCCCGTCGTCGAGCACCAGTACCCTGTCCGCCTCCTCCATCGTTTTCACCCGCTGCGTCGAAACGAAAACCGTCGTCCCCTCCCCGAGGTACTCCCGCAGGCCACGGCGTATCTTCAGCTCCGTTTCGGTATCCACAGCGCTCGTACTGTCGTCGAGCAAGAGGATTTTCGGCCGGCGCAGCAGCGCACGGGCAATACAGAGCCGCTGCTTCTGCCCGCCGGAGAGATTCACCCCGCCGCGCCCCAGCACCGTATCGTACCCGTCCGGGAACGACATGACGAAATCGTGGGCCTGCGCCGCCCGGGCAGCGGCTTCCATCTCCGCCGGGGAGGCATCCTCCCTGCCCCAGCGCAGGTTATCGGCTATCGTACCGCTGAAGAGGACGTTGTTCTGCAACACCATCCCCACCTGCGCATGAAGCTGTGCCAGAGGATAGTCGCGTACATCCGTCCCGTCGATGAGCACTTCGCCGCCGGTCGTGTCGTAAAGACGCGGAACAAGCTGCAACAGCGTACTCTTGCCGGAACCGGTCGCTCCCGCCACAGCCACCGTCATGCCCGGCGCAACGCTGAACGAGATGCCGTGGAGCACGTCGGTCTCGCCGCCACCGTACCGGAAAGAAACGTTGCGGAACTCGACGGCACCGCGGCGAACGACTGCCGAAGCGCCCGGCGAGTCCTTCAGCGAAGGCTCCGTACCGAGCACCTCCAACACACGGTCGGAAGAGGCCGACGCACGGGCGATGTTCATGATTATCATGGAGAGCATCATCAGCGACATCAGTATCTGCATGAGATAGTTCACCAGCGAAACGAGCTCGCCGACCTGCAGTCTTCCGGCCGCCACCCGCTCTCCCCCCACCCAGAGCACCACAATCACCGAAAGGTTCAACACGAGCTGCATCACGGGGAATATCGTCACGATGATGTTGGACGCCTTCACCGATACGTCGCACAAATCCCGGTTGCTTGCCGAAAACTTGCGCGACTCGTATCTCTCGCGCACGAACGATTTCACCACCCGCATGTTTATCAGGTTCTCCCTCACGACGGCGTTCACGGCATCCACCTTCTGCTGCATCTTCAGAAAATAGGGAAATCCCTTACGCAGAATCAGATATACGCTTATCCCGAGCACGGGTATGGCTCCGGCCACTATCAGTGCAAGGCCGGAATCTATCCGCACCACATAGAAGAAGGCCATCACGAGCATCATCGGCGAACGGAGCAGGATGCGCAGTCCGAGCAGCACGACCTGTTGCAGGCGCGTGACATCGCCCGTCAGACGCGTGATGAGCGAAGCGGAGTTGAATTTGTCCATTTCGGCGAAGGAGAACTCCTGTATCTTGCGGAACAGTCTCGAACGCAGCTCCGTAGCGAATCCGACGGAAGCGTTGGAAGAGACGAACACATTCGTGATGTTGGCGAGCAGCCCCGCCACCGAGATACCGAGCATCCAGATACCGATGCGGGTAACGACCGCGATGTCGCGGTGCATGACTCCCTCGTCCACAATGCGCGCCATCAGCATGGGCTGGAGCGTCTCGCAGACGACGAAGACCAATACGAGCACGGGGCACACCACGATGCTCCACTTGTACCTGCCGAGTATGTCCCAATACGTTCTTATCATACGGCCGCCCCTCCGGACGTCGGGGCCCTCTTTCCTGCAAAAATAGCGAATCGGCACAGGATGCGTACCGTCGGTTCCGGATTTCCTGCAAAAATACGGTCACACACCTCGCCGAAGCCCCGCTCACGACACATGCCACCAACCTCCTCCCGCGCACCGGCCCGAACCACCGCTCCCGGACACAAGGATGCCGCCGCCCGGAACCGAAATTCCCGCTGCGGCGGCACCGCGGCCCGTACCCCCTCCGGGCAGGGCGACAGGTCGGAAAGGCTATTTATGCTCCTCCTCTTTTCTGCCGAAAGCCGCCTCCACTTCGCGTTTCTTTTCCAGACGCTCCTCTACGGTGGGTTTCTTGCCATCCTTTACGAGGCCTTCCACCTCTTTCTTGAAATCGCAGCCGCAACCGCAGCCTTTTTTCCCGTTCTCTTTCTCTTTCATAATCCGATATGTTTTGTTAATTTCAAAACCGTTCCGTCTGCCGACGGACGGCGTCTGTCCGGTGAATGTACAAAATGCGTACAAAACTGTCGTCCGCAGCGAAAAACTTCCGGACGACGGGAAGAGCCGCAGCGGGCCGCAACCGCCCGGGCCATAGGAAATCGTTATGCCGCCATCAATATTTACCTGACAAACAGGATGCCCTGCAGCCGACAACAGGCACAGTCTTTGCCACACCTAACCAAAACAAGAACGCATTCATCAAAACAGCTTTTATTATGGAAAACGAAATGAACATGATGCCTCGCATCGGCGACCCCGCACCGGCTTTCCGGGCGGCAACCACTCAGGGTACGATAAACTTTCCGGTCGATTACAGCGGCCGTTGGATAATCCTGTTCAGCCATCCGGCGGACTTCACCCCGGTCTGCACCTCGGAGTTCATGACCTTCGGCAAGATGCAGAAAGAGTTCGAGGAACTCAATTGCCAACTGGTGGGACTCTCCGTGGACGGGCTGTCGAGCCATATCGCATGGCTGCGCACCATCAGGGAGCGGATGCATTTCCGCGATATGGACAACATCGAGGTGCAGTTTCCCCTCATCGACGACGTATCCATGAACGTATCCAGACTGTACGGCATGATACAGCCTGGCGAAAGCGAAACCAAGGCTGTCCGCGCCGTCTTCTTCATCGACCCGAAAGGAATCATCCGCACGATAATCTACTATCCGCTGGCTCTCGGCCGGAACTTCGACGAGATAAAACGGGTACTCATCGGCCTGCAGACGGTGGATGCCTTCAACGTGGCCCTTCCGGCCGACTGGCGGCCCGGCGACGAGGTGATAGACCCCAATCCCGGCAACATGAAGGGAGTCGAAGAGCGCTGGGAGAAATCGCAGAAAGCCGACAGCGGTGTCAAATGCTACGACTGGTTCTTCTGTACGAGGGAAATTCCCTGCGATGAAATTCACAAGAAAATAGGCAAATAATCCCTCGCGAAAACGGAACTCCGCACGGCGGCACGTATCCGACCCTGTCTCTTATACACATCTGACGCTGCCGACGAGCGATCTAGTGTAGA
>ERZ1504461.366-NODE-366-length-10622-cov-3.802025_pt1 | contig 10622 bp, 6 predicted proteins | sample MGYA00574788_ERZ1504461 | MGnify/ENA primary metagenome ERZ1504461 (study PRJEB39906, sample SAMEA3182109) | gut metagenome | biome: human; feature: gut; material: Stool; isolation source: human stools | place: Canada | collected 2013-04-23 ...
ATGCAGCCCCGGCGGGCGATGTTGCCCGTCAGTACGGCCAGCCCGCCGTCGCGGAAATAGGCGTGTTCCAGATCGCGGATGCAGCCTGCCGTGCGGTCGGTGTCCGGTGTGTCGTAATAAGTCCGTTGTGTGCCCAGTTCCCGGCTGTAAAGGCCGGCCGGGGCGCTCAGGTAGCGCTGTTTGGCTTCGCTGCTCGCTGTTTCGCTCCGCAGGTCGAAGGCCGCGATGGCCTGGCCGAGCGTGCGCCCGTCGACCCTCCCGGCCGAGGTGTCGAGCAATCCGCCGCGGGCGAGTTCGCCCAGGATCGAGAGGATGCCGCCCGCACGGTTGACATCCTGGATATGGTAATGCGAGTTGGGGGCGACCTTGCACAGTACGGGCACCCGGCGCGAAAGGCGGTCGATATCCTGCATCGTGAAATCCACCCCGGCCTCGTGGGCCACGGCCAGCAGGTGCAGCACCGTATTGGTCGAGCCGCCCATGGCGATGTCGAGCGACATGGCATTCTCGAAGGCTGCCTTCGTGGCCACCGAGCGCGGGAGCACCGAGTCGTCGCCCTCGAAGTAATAGCGTTCGGCATTGCGGACGATCAGCGCTGCGGCCTCTTCGAACAGGCGGCGGCGGTTGACATGCGTGGCCACGACGGTGCCGTTGCCCGGGAGCGAGAGCCCGAGCGCTTCGGTCAGGCAGTTCATCGAGTTGGCGGTGAACATCCCCGAGCACGAACCGCAGCCGGGGCATGCGGCGCGTTCGACGCGCGCCACCTGTTCGTCGCTGCAATTTTCGTCGGCAGCCATTACCATGGCGTCGATCAGGTCGAGCGCCCGCTCGCCGAGATGCCCCGCCTCCATCGGCCCGCCCGATACGAAGACGGTCGGGATGTCGAGCCGCATGGCGGCCATCAGCATGCCCGGGGTGATCTTGTCGCAGTTCGAGATGCAGACCAGTGCGTCGACCTTGTGGGCATTGGCCATATATTCGACGCTGTCGGCAATGATCTCGCGCGAGGGCAGCGAATAAAGCATGCCGTCGTGCCCCATGGCGATGCCGTCGTCGATGGCGATGGTGTTGAATTCCGCGGCGAAACAGCCGAGCGCTTCGATCCGCTGCTTGACGTATTGTCCGATCTCGTGCAGGTGCACGTGTCCCGGAACCAGCTGGGTGAACGAGTTGGCGATGCCGATGACCGGACGGCCGAACTGCTCTTCGCGCATGCCGTTGGCACGCCACAGGCTCCTGGCTCCGGCCATGCGCCGGCCCGTCGTCGTGACGGCACTTCTGAGTGGGTGTTTCATCTTCTTCTTGTTTTCTGCATATTGTGCCTTTGCCATCTGCCCGGATAATAAAAAACCTTTCTCCATCGGGAGAAAGGCCTTTTTATCATCTTTCGGATATACACATCACCTTTCTCCCGTTATCTTGCCAAAGACGACGAGCAGCAGATTAATGACGTTATTATTCGAATGGTTCTGGGCGTTCATGTCCGGAATTTGCGTGTTTGTTCCGTTTCAAAGATAGGGATATAAAATCGTTTCGTCAAAATAATTTTGCAAAAAATTTAATAATGTGATAATCCGGAACCTATATCCCCTCTTGCGCTTTATGACGACCCGGATAGAGGTTTTTTATCTTACAGTTTGAAACCGTATTTTTTGGCCTTTTAACCGCTTTTAGCCCGATTCGGAGGAAAGCAGGCCTTCCAGGAACCCCTAATATCTTACGGTTTGTCGTCAAGTTCGGTATTTTCAGCCTTTCCGGACTACTCCTATTATATATAAAGCGGCTGCCAGTGCTTTTTAGGGCGTCTTACGATTTGTTACCCGAATTTGGATATTAAATTTTTTTGTTTTATATTTGTCCCCGATGGATATGAAACGGAACCATACGATGACCGGGGGATGCGGGGTAGCCTGCAGCCCGGTGGCGTGCACCGTTTCTTTCACCGTCCTTATCTCCGCTACCGCCACTACAATGACGACGACAACGACAACCCCTGTGGGGGTGTAGTTGTTATTTTTCCGTCACGAGCATACCCGTTATGCATTTTCCGGCCAAGGCTGCCGGAACGGAAAGCCCGGTTCGATCAAAGGTGGTTTCATTCAAAAGGAGATTTTATCATGCGATATATCAAAGTTTTCGCCCCGGGAACGGTGGCGAACCTGGGTTGCGGCTTCGATGTGATGGGGCTGACGCTCGACGGCGTGGGCGACCTGCTGGAGGTCGGCATCGAAGAAGGTGCCGGGGGGCTCGTTATCCGCAACCGCAGCGGGAAGGAACTTCCCGCCAAAAACGAGGACAACGTGATTACCCCGGCGGTGATGGCACTGCTCGGGGCATACGAAAAACCCGTGCGGGTCGAGGTTACGATCCTCGAAAAGATCGCTCCCGGCAGCGGCATCGGGTCGAGTGCGGCTTCGTCGGCCGCAGCGGTTTGGGGCGTGAACGAACTGTTGGGACGTCCCTTTTCAGGGGAGCGGCTCGTGGAATTTGCGATGATGGGCGAGGCGCTCATCGGCGGTACGTCCCATGCCGACAACGTGGGCCCTGCCGTGCTGGGCGGCGTGGTGCTGATCCGGGGGTACGAACCGCTGGACATCGTGCGCCTGCCTGTCCCCGAGGGCTTTTTCTATGCCGTGGTGCATCCCGACATCGTGGTCAGTACCAAGCAGGCGCGCGAAGTGCTTCCCCGCGAGGTACCCCTGCACGATGCCGTGACGCAGTGGGGCAATGTCGGCGGGCTGGTGGCCGGGTTCGCCCTGGGCGACGTGGCGCTGATCGGTCGGTCGATGCACGACGTGGTGGCGGAGCCTTACCGCAAGGGGTTCATTCCGGGTTACGATGTGCTGAAGGAAGGGGTGCTCGCCGAAGGCGCCCTGGCGATGAACATTGCCGGGTCGGGGCCTTCGATCTTCGCCCTGGCCGCCGATGAGGCCGTCGCGCAGCGGGTCGCGCAGCGGATGCGGGCGCATTTCGCCCGCCCCGGTATCGGCTGCAAGATATATGCGGGCCGCGTGTCGAACTGCGGGGCAAGGATTGTGGAATAGTATAAAACGACAAACAGATGAAATATTATAGCACGAAAGACAAAGCATGCGCACGCGCCTTTTCGCTTCGCGAGGCCGTGCAGGCGGGGCTGGCACCCGACGGCGGGTTGTTCGTCCCGGAACGTATCCCGCAGGCCGATATGGCCGTCGCGGAGCGGCTGGCCGGGGAGTCCTATGCCGCGCTGGCCGGATACCTGGCGGAACTTTTTTTCGGTGACGACATCGACCCCGGTCTCCTGCGGCGGGAGATGGAGCGGATCTACGACTTTCCGCTGCCGCTTCGCCGTGTCGGCAGCCGCTATACGCTGGAGCTCTTCCACGGCCCGACGTTCGCATTCAAGGATTACGGTGCGGGCTTCATGGGGCGGATGATCGGTCTGATGGGCGGTGCCGGCGAAAAACTGGTGATTCTGACGGCTACGTCGGGCGACACGGGCAGCGCCGTGGCGCACGGGTTTTACGGCGTGCCGGGCGTCGAGGTGGTGCTGCTCTATCCCGAAGGGAAGATCAGCCGGCTGCAGGAGTGCCAGATGACCACGCTCGGCGGCAATATCCACCCGCTGCGTGTGGCCGGGACGTTCGACGACTGCCAGCGGCTGGTCAAGGGGCTGTTTGCCGACGCAAAATTCCGTGCGGGGCACCGCGTGTCGTCGGCCAATTCGATCAACCTGCTGCGCTGGATACCGCAGGCATTCTATTATTTCTACGGCTATTGCCTGTGGCGGCAGCAGACGGGCGGCGGACGGCCTGTGGTCGTGGTGCCGAGCGGTAACTACGGAAACCTCTCGGCCGGGATGCTCGCCCGCCGCATGGGGCTCCCCCTCGGCGGATTCGTCGCGGCTTCGAACCGGAACGACGTGGTGCCCGAGTTCCTGCGCAGCGGCGAGTACCGTCCGAGGCCGTCGGTGCGGACGCCGGCCAATGCGATGGACGTCGGAGCGCCGAGCAATTTCGAACGTATGCTGTGGCTCTGCGGCGGTGAGCCGGATGCCCTGCGTGATGAACTGGAGGGATTCCGCTGCGACGATGCCATGATCCGCCGTACGATCGACGGGCTGCACCGCAATTACGGATACCTTTCCGACCCGCACAGCGCCATCGGATATGCCGCTTCCGTAGCGTGCGGGAAACCGGGATTTTACCTCTCTACGGCGCATCCCGCCAAATTCGGGGAGGTCATCTCCCCCGTCACGGGGGCTGCGGTTCCGCTGCCTCCGCGGCTGGCCCGGCTCGCCTGCCTGCCCCGGGTTTCGGAGCCTATGGCGGCCGACCTGGGGGCACTCGAGCAATTCGTGGCCGGGATATAAACCGGCTGCCGGGCCGTGGCGTTGCTGTCCGGGCGGGGTGCGCCTCGTGGCCTGCACGGAAAAAGGGGTTGCAACCTTTGCGGTTGCAACCCCTTTTTTGCGGATAGGAGCCCCCGGAGCGGGGCGTGCCTAAATATGCGCGGCGATGAAGTCCCCGACCTCGGAGGTCGAGTAGCGGCGTTCGCCCTGTGCGGCGAGGTCTTCGGTGACGACACCTTCGGTGAGTGCCCGGTCTACGGCGGCCCGCACGGCGCTGCCCTCCGTGTCGAGCCCCAGGTGTTCGAGCAGCATGGCGGCCGAGAGGATCGTGGCCATCGGGTTGGCGATGTTCTTCCCCGCAGCCTGCGGATAGGAGCCGTGGATCGGCTCGAAGAGCGCCACTTCCGACCCGACGCTCGCCGAGGGGAGCATGCCGAGCGAGCCGCTGATGACGCTGGCCTCGTCGGTGAGGATGTCGCCGAACATGTTCTCGGTGACGATCACGTCGAAATGGGTCGGCTGGCGTACGATCTGCATCGCGGCGTTGTCCACGAACATGAATTCCAGCTCCACTTCGGGGTACCGGGGCGCCATATCCTGCGCGACCTCCCGCCACAGGCGCGAGGTTTCGAGCACGTTGGCCTTGTCCACGACCGTCAGGCGCCGCCGGCGGCTCATGGCGAGCCGGAATGCGACGTCCAGCACGCGTTCGATCTCCGTGCGCGTGTAGGTGCAGGTGTCGAAAGCCTCCGTCCCGGCTTCGTTGCGCCCCTGCGGCCGGCCGAAATAGATGCCGCTCGTCAGTTCGCGCACGCAGATGAAATCGGTGCCGTGCACCACCTCTGCCTTGAGCGGCGAGCGGCTGGCCAGCGTGTCGAACAATGCGATGGGGCGCAGGTTGGCGAACAGTCCCAGCGATTTGCGCATGCGCAGCAGTCCCTGTTCGGGACGTACCGGGGCCTTGGGGTCGTTGTCGTACTTGGGGTCGCCGATGGCACCGAACAATACGGCGTCGGCAGCCTGGCAGATGGCGTGCGTCTCGTCGGGATAGGGGTCGCCCGTGGCGTCGATGGCGCAGGCGCCCACTAACGCCTCGCGGTAGTCGAATCGGTGTCCGAATTTCGCCGCCACGCGGTCGAGTACTTTCGTGGCCTCGGCAATGATCTCGGGGCCGATGCCGTCGCCGGCTAAAAGGGCTATGTTAACATCCATGGTCGTTGTATGTTGGTTCGATTATGTTCAGCATTTTGATCGTCGCCTTGATGGCGGCTTCGGTTTGGTCGGCATCCAGCCCGCGGGTCTTGAACTCCTTGCCGCCCGTCTCCCACGTGATGATCGTCTGCACGAAGGCATCGGTTCGTCCGCCGGGCGGGATCGAGACGGTGTAGTTGCGCAGCATCGGGAACTCGCGGCCGAGCTGGTGCTTGTAGATCTGCCTGAGCGCCCGCATGAAGGCGTCGTACTGGCCGTCGCCGACCGAGGTCTGCTCGTATTCGCAGCCGTTGATCTCGATCTTGAGCGTAGCGGCCGGGTGCAGCCCCTGTGCCAGCGACAGGCTGTAATTGAGTATCCGCACGGGGTTTTCGACCTGGTCGTAGCGCAGTACGTCGGCGATGATGTAGGGCAGGTCTTCGGCCGTCACCAGCTCCTTCTTGTCGCTCAGCTCGACCACCCGTTCGGTTACCTTGCGCATCGAGGCTTCGTCGAGCTCGATGCCCAGCGCTTCGAGGTTCTTCAGGATGTTGGCCTTGCCCGAGGTCTTGCCCAGGGCGTATTCGCGTACGCGTCCGAAGCGTTCGGGCAGCAGCTCGTTGAAATAGAGGTTGTTCTTGTTGTCGCCGTCGGCATGGATGCCGGCACACTGCGTAAAGACGTTCTCGCCGACGATCGGGCGGTTGCCCGGGATCCGGATGCCCGTGTAGGTCTCGACCATGCGGCTGACGTGGTTGATCTTCGTTTCGTCGATGCCCGTGAGGCAGTGCAGCCGGTCGTGCAGCACGGCCACCGTGCTCGACAGGGGTGCGTTTCCTGCGCGTTCGCCCAGCCCGTTTATGGTTACGTGAACCCCGTGGAACCCGGCTTTGACCGCAGCTGCGGTGTTGGCCACGGCCAGGTCGTAATCGTTATGGGCATGGAAGTCGAACCTAAGCTGCGGATAGCGTGTCACCATGTCGCGGCAAAACCGTTCGGTGGCATAGGGGTCGAGGATGCCCAGCGTGTCGGGGCACATGAAGCGCTGCACGGGGGCGTCGGCCAGCCCGTCGAGTATCGTGTAGACGTACCCGGGCGAATGCAGCATACCGTTCGACCAGTCTTCGAGGTAGACGTTCACCTTCATGCCCCGCGCGATGGCCCCGCCGATCGTGGCGCGGATGTCGCAGAGGTGCTCCTGCGGGGTGCGGCGCAACTGTTCGCGGCAGTGTTTGAGCGACCCCTTTGCCAGCAGGTTCACCACGCGACACCCGGCCTGGCCGAGCCAGTCGAGCGACACGCCGCCGTCGATGAATCCCAACGCCTCGATGCGGTCGGTATAACCCTTCGCGGCAGCCCATTCGGCGATGCGGCGCACGGCCTCTTGCTCGCCCTGCGAAACCCGCGCCGAGGCTATCTCGATGCGGCTCACACGCAGTTCTTCCAGCAACAGCCGGGCGATGGAGAGTTTTTCGCGGGCGTTGAACGAAACCCCCGACGTCTGCTCGCCGTCGCGCAGCGTGGTATCCATTATCTCTACGCGGGGATACATCGCGCTGCTATTTATGCGCCTGTTCGAACGCTTCGATCTGGGGCGCGATGCTGCGCAGGTAGTCCACGTCGTCGTAGCCGTTCTGCAGACAGCGCTTCTTGTATGCGTCGATCTCGAAGCGCTCGCTGCGGCCCGTGGCGCAGATCGTCAGCGTCTGGTTGTCCAGGTCTACGGTGAATTGCGTCGCAGGGTCGCCGTCGATCGCCGCGAAGACCGCCGCGAGGAACTCCCCGCTCACGGTGATCGGCAGCAGCCCGTTGTTGAGGGCATTGTTGCGGAAGATGTCGGCGAAGAAGCTCGACACCACGACGCGGAACCCGTAGTCGGCGATCGCCCACGCGGCGTGCTCGCGCGAACTGCCGCACCCGAAATTGCGGCCTGCGACGAGGATTTTGCCCCCATAACGGCTGTCGTTGAGCGGGAACGAGGCGATCCGTTGCCCCCGGGCGTCGTAGCGCCAGTCGCGGAAGAGGTTGTCGCCGAATCCTTTGCGCTGGGTGGCTTTCAGGAAACGTGCCGGGATGATCTGGTCGGTATCTATGTTCTCCGTGCTCACGGGCACGGCCCCCGAGGTGAAGGTTTCGAATTTGGGTATGGACATATTGGTTTTGTTTTTTCCGGCATTCGGCAGCGGCCATTTTGCTGCAAAGCGGCATGTAAGCCCCTGCCTGAGGCGGGGGGTTGGGGGTGGGCCGGAATTATAAACGACGCCGAAGGCGGCGGCAACGACCGGCCGATCCAAACCGAAGTTAAAAATTTTTACATTTCAAACACCTTGCGCGGATCCTCGATCCTGCCGCATACCGCGGCCGCGGCGGCTACCGCAATGCCTGCGAGCATGGTGCGCGCACCGGGCCCCTGGCGCCCTTCGAAGTTGCGGTTCGAGGTCGAAACGCTGTATTTGCCTGCCGGGATCTTGTCGGCGTTCATCGCCAGACACGCCGAGCAGCCCGGCTGCCGGAGCTCGAACCCGGCGGCGGCGAGCACTTTGTCGAGCCCTTCGGCCCGTGCGGCGGCTTCGACGCCTTTCGAACCGGGGACGATCCATGCCGTTACGCCCTGGGCCTTGCGCCGGCCTTCGACCAGCTTGGCGAAGCGCCGCAGGTCTTCGATGCGGCCGTTGGTGCAGCTGCCCACGAAGACATAGTCGACAGGTTTGCCGAGCAGCTTTTCCCCGGCTTTGAATCCCATGTACTCCAATGCCTTGGGGTCGGCCTCGGCCGGGATCTGCGCATCGACGGCCATGCCCATGCCGGGGTTGGTGCCGTAGGTAATCATCGGGGCGATGTCGGCGGCATCGAACCGGTACTCCTTGTCGAATACGGCGTCGGCATCGCTGTAAAGCGTTTCCCAGCGGGCGACGGCCTGGTCGAACGCCGCTCCCTGCGGCGCACGTTCGCGCCCGCGCAGGTAGTCGAACGTCGTCCGGTCGGGTGCGATCATGCCGCCCCGCGCCCCGCACTCGATGCTCATGTTGCAGACGGTCATGCGCCCTTCCATCGAGAGCGAACGGATCGCTTCGCCGGCGAACTCGATGAAATAGCCCGTGCCGCCCGAGGCGGTGAGTTGCGAGATGATGTAGAGCACGACATCCTTGGCTTCGACGCCCGGGCGCAGTGTCCCGTCGACCGTGATGCGCATGCTCCGCGGCTTGGACTGGATGATGCACTGGCTGGCGAAGACCATCTCGACCTCTGAGGTGCCGACGCCGAATGCCACGGCGCCCAGTGCCCCGTGCGTCGAGGTGTGGCTGTCGCCGCAGACGATGGTCATGCCCGGCTGTGTGAATCCCAGTTCGGGGCCGATGATGTGCACGATGCCCTGGCGCGGGTTTCCCACGCCGAAATGTTCGATGCCGAATTTGGCGCAGTTGGCCTCCAGCGCCTCGACCTGGCGCCGCGATTCGGTCTCGGCGATCGGCAGGTGCTGGTCGACGGTCGGGATGTTGTGGTCGGCCGTGGCGGTGATTTGTGCCGGGCGTGCCACGCCGATGCCGCGCCGTTCCAGGCCTGCGAAAGCCACGGGCGACGTCACCTCGTGGATGTACTGGCGGTCGATGTAGAGCACCGAGCGTCCGCCGTCTTCGGTGCGCACGGTGTGCGCATCCCATATCTTGTCCAGAAGTGTCCTGCCCATCTTACTCCTCCTTTTCCTTGCGTTCGGTTACGTTCAGTACGCGCAGCGCGTCGAGGAACGCCTCGATCGACGCCCGTGTGGTGTCGGTGTGTGCGGCGAAGCCGTGGACGGTGCGGCTGCCGCACTGTACCTGTACGTGTACGCGCCCCACGTCGTTCGAACCGCGGGTGATGGCCTGCATGAGGAACTCCATGAGCACGACCTTCTCGTTGATCAGGGTCTTGATCGCCGACACGGCGGCATCCACCGGGCCGTTGCCCGTGGCGATGGCCATGCGCTCGTGGTCGCCGAACTTCAGCACCACGGTCGCCGTCGGGACGAGCGTGCCGGTGGTCACCTGCAGGAATTTGAGCGATACGGACTGCTGTTTCATGCGGTCGATGTCGCCTACCAGGTATAACAGGTCGTAGTCGTGGATCTCCTTTTTCTTGTCGGCAAGCTCGAGGAACTTGGCGTAGGTTGCGTCCAGCTCTTCCTGCGTGAGGTCGTAGCCGAGCAGTTCGAGCCTGTGTACGAGCGCCGCGCGGCCGCTGCGGGCCGTCAGGGCGATGACCGACTCGTTGAGGCCGATGTCCTGCGGGTCGATGATCTCGTAGGTCTGGCGGTCTTTCAGCACGCCGTCCTGGTGGATGCCCGACGAGTGGGCGAAGGCGTTGCGGCCGACGATCGCCTTGTTGGGCTGCACGGGCATGTTCATCAGGCTCGACACCAGATGCGAGGCCTTGGTGATGAGCTGCGAGTTGATGCGCGTGTCGATGTCGAGTTCGCGGTGGCAGCGCAGCGTCATCACCACCTCTTCGAGCGAGGTGTTGCCCGCCCGTTCGCCGATGCCGTTGATCGTTACCTCGGCTTGCCGGGCGCCGTTGAGAACGGCGCTCAGCGTGTTGGCCGTCGCCATGCCCAGATCGTTGTGGCAGTGAGTGGAGATGATCGCACGGTCGATGTTGGCGACGTGTTCGACCAGATAGCGGATCTTCGCTCCGTACTCCTGCGGCAGGCAGTAGCCCGTCGTGTCGGGGATGTTGACCACCGTGGCGCCGGCCGCAATGGCCGCTTCGACCACGCGGGCGAGGTATTCGGGTTCGGCCCGGCCGGCGTCTTCAGCGTAGAACTCCACGTCTTCGACGTAGCGTTTGGCGTATTTTACCGCGTCGACAGCCGTTTCGAGTATCTTTTCGGGCGTCGAACGCAGTTTGTCGTAGATGTGCTGGGGCGAGACGCCGATACCGGTGTGGATCCGCTTGTGCCTGGCCAGCCGCAGGGCATCGGCCGCTACGTCGATGTCTTTGCGTACGGCGCGTGTGAGCGCGCAGATCGTCGGCTCGGAGACGGCCTTCGAAATTTCGAGCACGGAGTTGAAGTCTCCGGGGCTGGAGATCGGGAATCCCGCCTCGATGATGTCCACGCCGAGGC
>ERZ1504461.377-NODE-377-length-10482-cov-2.721780_pt1 | contig 10482 bp, 8 predicted proteins | sample MGYA00574788_ERZ1504461 | MGnify/ENA primary metagenome ERZ1504461 (study PRJEB39906, sample SAMEA3182109) | gut metagenome | biome: human; feature: gut; material: Stool; isolation source: human stools | place: Canada | collected 2013-04-23 ...
TTGGCTGCGTCAGCCAGAGGAGCCAGTTTTCTGATAGGAGATGCGGGCATCTCCATTCCTCGAATAGATATTGCTGGCATGTCTAAGTTTTTACAATTTGACAAATAAATATTAACGATTGACGATACACTTTCATATATATGCAATCGAAGGTGCAAAAGTAACACTTTATTTGAAATGACGGGAAAGCATTGGCAAAAAAGTTTAAAAACACTAGCTATGACTTAAAAGATAGTGATGAATTCAAAAGAAATTGTACCTTTGAGTGTCAAATCGTAAATCATATACAATGCCATGGTATTAAACCTGATAACATTTGCATCGTTGCTGCATAAACAAGCATCCATTCTCGGCTCACACGAACTTATATTAAACGAACTGGAGAAATATTTCACTGTAAATATTGTAGAATATCAAAACATAAACAAACTCACTAAAGACGATTTCAGCCTGCTTTTCATTGCTACCGGCGGTGTAGAACGGTTGGTTATCCAGCACTTCGAGTCTCTGCCCCGCCCTGCAATCTTACTGGCGGACGGTATGCAAAACTCACTGGCCGCCGCTCTCGAAATCTCGTCCTGGCTACGTGGCCGGGGTATGAAAAGTGAAATCCTCCACGGAGAATTACCCGAAATCATCAAACGTATCTTCGTACTCCACAGTAACTTCAAAGCTCAACAAGCACTCTTCGGATCGCGTATCGGCGTAATAGGCGCCCCCTCTTCCTGGCTTGTTGCCAGCAATGTAGATTACCTTCTTTCCAAACGGCGCTGGGGAATTGAATACACCGACATTTCACTGGAACGCGTTTATGAATATTACAATCAGGTAACAGACGACGAAGTGGGCGAAGCCTGCGCTGCTTTTGCCGGTAAAGCTCTTGCCTGCCGCGAAGCTACACCGGAGGATCTGATAAAAGCCATGCGCCTGTATCGCGCCATTAAACGGATTGTGGAGGAAGAAAAACTGAGTGCACTCACCTTGAGCTGTTTTAAACTGATAGAACAAACCGGAACCACCGGATGCCTCGCCCTCTCTCTATTGAACGATGACGGTATCATTGCCGGATGTGAAGGTGACCTGCAATCTATCTTTACCCAACTTGCCGTAAAAGTGCTGACCGGCAAGGCTTCTTTCATGGCAAACCCTTCCATGATCAATGCACGCACCAACGAAATCGTACTTGCTCACTGTACCGTAGGTATTGCACAAACCGAACAATACATCATCCGCAATCACTTTGAAACAGAGATGGGTATCGGTATTCAAGGAATCCTGCCTACGGGACACGTCACTCTGGTAAAATGTGGCGGAGAATGTCTGGACGAATATTACCTGAACACAGGCACCCTGACCGAGAATACGAACTACATTAATATGTGTCGCACACAGGTACGCATTAAAATGGATACACCCGCAGAGTATTTCCTCAAAAATCCATTGGGAAACCATCATATCCTGATACAGGGAAATTACGAAATACTGCTGGATGAATTCCTGCAAGCGAACGGATGCAAAAGAGTTGAATAATACTATTCATTAAAATCAGGTACACGTACTGTAAAGCGTGTACCTTTTCCTAATTCAGAAGATACGTTTATTTCCCCTCTGAAACGCTCTACAATAGTCTGGCAGATACTCAGTCCCAGGCCGGCACCTTGCGTAAAGCTATCCACTTTATAGAAACGTTCGAATATGCGTCGCTGATTTTCTTCCGAAATGCCGCTTCCGGTATCTTCCACAAAGAAAACGGTATAGCCCGGCTCTTCTGTCTGGAAACCGAAAGTGATAGAACCTTGAGTAGTGAACTTCTTGGCATTGTTGATGAAGTTGTTAATCACCTGTTTCAGACGGACAGAATCCGTTACTATCGATTTACCCTCACCTTCGGGCAGCTTCATGACCAGCTCTACCCCCCGAGGCATACTCAGGCGCTGAGAGTCATAGATCTGCTGCATCACAAACGTGAGGTTGTATCCGGCAAAACGGAAGTCCATTGAACCGGACTCGATACGGGACAGATCGAGAATATCATTAATCAGTGCCAGCAATAAGGTACAGTTCGTGTTGATCGTATCCACAAACTGTTTCACTTCCTCAGGACTGAATGCTTCAATGTCCTTCAGCAAGTCGGAGAAACCGACAATAGAATTCAACGGAGTACGGATTTCATGGCTCATATTGGCAAGGAAAGCCGACTTCAGAGTATCAGCCTGCAAAGCTTTGTCACGGGCTGCTATCAATTCCTCTTCGGTAGCCTTATAACGCTGGATACTTTGACAAACACCCAATACCATATAAGGTGCCTCGGAATCCAGGCCATTGTAAGAAGCACTACGGAATTCCCACCATTCATATTTACCTTCTCCGCTACGCATACGAAAACTCATCCGGGTATCCATTTCCTCGCCTTTGAAAATAGCTGTGAAATGTTGACGAGCCTCTTCCAAATCATCCGAATGAATAAAAAGCTCCAATTCTTTCCGCAAGATGGTCTGCTTGCCGGGAAGCCCGAAGTAATCGAGCAATGCACCTGAGAAATGGAAACTGTGCGTACGTACGTCCTCACCTGTTTCAGTAATGATTGCAGGATGTCTTCTCCGTTTGAATAAATATGGAAGATGGAACCTGCCATCTGCCCTTCGTAAGAACGTGCCGTATGAGTGTCAGGGTCCAGTTCGAGCATCAACATCAAAGCACGGTTGACAAAATGTATACGGAAATCCGTATCGTAAGTTATCAGTCCGTCACGGATAGAACAGAAGATATTATCAAATTCGTCACGCTGCTCCACCAAGCGGTTCTGTATCAGCAAACGCGTCTGGGCGTGCATACGACGACGTGATTCATGACGGTTCAAGCGATAGAGCCAGATAACAAGAAAGACCAATGCACCTACCACGACAGAGTAAAACAGCACAAACCAGATACGGTAGCGCTCCATCAGCGGTGCATTCATGATAATGCCACTATCACTCACTTTATCCGCATTCACTCTAAAAAATTCCAACTGCTTGAAGTCATAAAGCAGTTTACCGGGAAGGTCCACGACCCCTATCACCGAAGGGATAGCTCCTTGCAACACCTGTGCAGCACACTTTCCTGCCGCATTAGCTCCTTCATAAGGTTCCATATCGTGCACGCAGAATACTCCGTTAGTCAATGCCAGACTTTGTCCGGCAAAAACCGGAGCTTTAGAGTTTTTTCCGATGAAAGAAAGGAACGGTGTCCATTTGGGAGCAATGACAATGCGGTTATAGGCATTATAATCATAACAAATAGAGGAAATGACAGGATTAGGAGCCTGTGACTGTACATTCATTACTTTCATCTTATATTCCGGATGAAGCTCCTGGAAATTGGGCCATATACGCTCCAGTTCAGCAACACCTTTAAGTCCTAAAAGACTACTGTCCGAAACACAAATAACTTCTGTACGATTGGGAAATACACGACGCGCATTTTCGAGTAGGTGCACGAAATCAATCTTGGATGTATACCCACAAACATTGGATAACTTCGAGATCAGCTTTTCATTGGGATATTTGATACCCGATATCACAACCGGTAGTTTATAAGGCAGGGAATCTCCACAATGCATCAATGTATAAAAAGCCTCATCACTGCTTGTAATAATAATATCCGTGTTTTTTTGACGTGCCCGTTCACAAATACGCCGCATAATGACACACTCAGATGCAAAAGTCCAGTAATCAGCATCCAAATATTCTGTTGTGACTTTCGCTTTTATACCTCCACGTGACAGGCCATCACGCACTCCTTCCGTCAAGCGGTCATTCCAAGGAGTACGATGATTATATGACTGGATGAAAAGCACGTTGTATGTACGTTCCGCAGCATAAAGGTGTCCGGCAAATACAATGCAAGGAAACAGGCCTATCAGCATCACGAGGAATAAGCGTCTCTTCATATCTCGTTTTTCTTCTGTTTTGAATAAATGTGCTATGAATTTTCCTCGCAAATATACGGATTATATTGAAATACAGAACAGAATGCACCTTTTCTTTTACCCCATGCAAAAGAAAAGGTGCACATATAGAAGAAAAACTGACTATTCGTCGTGCAAGGCATCCGCCGGTTGTAACTGCATGGCTTTATAAGCAGGATACCAGATGCCGACAATAATCATCAACGCCATAAGCAACCACGTAAGTATAGCTGCAATCAGGAACCGGTCGACTGTAAATTGCATTTTACTGATATCCACCAACTCGGCAATACCCACATTAAAAGCAATAATCAATGCAGGAATGGCAGCTACCGTCAAGAGTAATATGCCTTCTCCCATCAAGCGCAGAAAAATGCCGCGACGACTGGATCCCATTGCCATACGCAATGCCACTTCACGGCGACGATGTTGCGTACGGAACCAGAATGTACCAATCACTCCCAAGAAGATATTCAGCATCAGGAAGAACAGGATGCAAAGCTGTGTCTTCACTTCGTTCACATCTTCAAGTTCGCTGATGTGACGAATATCGCTGAAAGAAGATGCCTCCAACAGAAAGATGTTACCTACCCGATACAAGCGGTCGGCATCTGCCATAAGTGCATCTACAAAGTCTTTGTCTGCATCAGGAGAAACACGGAGACTCACCTGGACGTAGCGCACGTTACCCAGCTCATTAATCAGCTCATCTCTATTCAGATTATTCCCGATAAACGCCCCACCCCATTCGTGCGATGTTTCAAAATGAGAACGGCGCACAGGAACGGCAATGGCAGCAATACGACGATGATACCCACGATCGGGATAAGTCAGAGCCACTTCACGATTCAATAGCGGACGTGCATCGGGTAAATCAAGTACCGGATAATCCTCAGTGATATTGGACGTGATAATCATGGTTTGGTCGGAAATAGCAGCAGCCAGTTGCTCGGAAGAGCCTCCATCAACTGCCTGATAACGGAAAACACGATAGAAATCCGGATCAGACCAAACCAGGTAAGCACCCACATGAATACTATCCTGCAAATAAAACTGAGCGCTGTTACTTCCCTCATTATAAGGGTAACAGTTCTGTGAAATGGAGACAGCCTCCACACCCGGACGATGCCGTAAACGTTCGGTTATCTCAAGCAAAGCATCTATATTATCCTCAACTGTGAGTTCAGGATTATAAAGTGCCGACTTGGATGTCAAGGTACTGAAAGACAAATTATAGCAATGTTCCGTATCAAAGCCCATCGGAGCGCGATAAACGCGCGCAGTGACAGTAACCCAGTCTACAATGTACCAAAGTACAGCAAAAACCAGCAGTAACTCTACGAGTAGAAAGAGATTACTTCGCCATTCATTTTTAATTTGTGTAAGTAGATTCTTCATAGCTATCTTTGGTTTATTGCATCAGTAATATTCATCCGCGACGCACGCCATGCAGGAATACCTGCAGAAAGTACATTCATCAGGAGGCAGAATGCGAAAGCTGCTATAAAAGCCCACGGTGATAATAACATACCGGGGGTCAGTGCTGTCTCTCCACTGAGGTAGGCATTTGTCGAATTACTGAAAAGAAAATCATTCAGTAGGAATGTGGCTGCATAACTCAACGCTAATCCGACAACACCTGCCAGCAACGTCAGTACAAAATTCTCAAAGAAAACTTGCCGTATCAGTTCACCGCCAGTAGCACCAAAAGCCTTACGCACACCTATCTCCGCCATACGGCGACGCATACGTGAAAGAGTCATACCGGATAAGTTCACTGCCGGAACCAATAATAAGATGGCGATAACGATACCATAACGTAACATAACTCCGGGAACATCAGGTTCAGCGTACCAACGGCGATAGAGATAAGCCAGTTGTGTATCGGGTTGCCCGCGATAGAAAATCTCTACATCCCGTAATCCGTCATTATACTTTTGGCGTAAGAGTTCTGTTTCCTTTCGGATCGCATCAAAGTCCGCCGATGAGTGGGCAAGGATAACCGCATGCATAGGTCCCATCGTGTCATCCTGCCAAGAGAGGGATTCCGCATCGGCTGCGGTGTAAGGTACCCATATCTGTGCATAAGCGGCCGTAGCAAGCATAGATACGTCTGCCACAACACCTGCAACTGTGTAATCTATATAGTTTAATTGCACCGTATGCCCGACAACATCGGTAGTACCAAAGAGTTGGCGGGCAATCGTAGCACTCAGCACGGCACGCGGTAATCCGGCATCACAATCAGCACGGGTAAATCCTGCACCACTGAGAAAACGGAAACTAAAAACGCTCCAGAAAGCTTCATCAGTCTGTACCATATCAGCAGTAGCTTTCGATCCGGCAGGCACAGAGGCACGCACTTTGCCAGCACTACTGACTAAAGTCACAGCTTCCGGCGTAGTCAACGCACGGAAACATTCACGTCCAGTACGCACTGACATAGAAGCATTAGCCGATTCATTGTCCGATTTCCCTTTCAGCTTGACGGACATATAAGGTACGTAGAGTGTACGTGAGCGATTCACTTCAGGCTCACAATCTACGAGACGCACCTGGAAAGTGATGACAAGCACCATAATCATACAGATGGCCATTGCCGTACCCAACACGGACACCCAGGTAATGATAGGGTTCTCACGCAAGTGATAGAGGGCTTGAAGGAAGTAGAGTCGTATCATATTTTAAAGTAATTTAATCGTCATGTAAAGCCTCAGCCGGTTGTACCTTCATTGCCTTACGTGCCGGAATACCAATGCCAATGGCAATCATCAGAGCAATCAACACAAAGCTGATAGCTGCACAAAGCAATAATCGATCCCACTCCAGCGTGGTGTTATTTCTCCATGAATTCAGTTCCATGTGTGCCAGATTCCAGTCTATAACCAATGCTATAGGCGTAACAACTGCCAGCAACAGCAAACCCTCACTCAGCAATCGGCTGAAGATAGCACTGTCCGTCGCCCCATGGGCTTTGTGCAATGCAATCTCTGAGCGACGTTGCTGGGTACGGAACCAGAATGTACCAAGCAATCCGAGGAAGATATTCAAAAGCAGGAATCCCATACCCATTACATAGTTACGGATATCATTGGTCCATGCCTGCTGGAAGTTACGACGTATATCATGGAAAGAACGAATTTCTGAAATAAAGAGGTTACCTACGCGAAACTGAGCTTCACTGTCTGCTTTCAGCCGTTGAATGAAATCATGGTCCTGTCCCTCACGAACACGAACACAAAGCTCCAAACCTACATAGTAGAATGACTGCTTACATAAGAAACAGTACGAATTGCGGGCCTGATCATAGTCATGATAACGCACGTTTTGTAATGCAGCTCCCAGACGATAGGTCCTTGTTGTATCACCAAAAAGCTGAAAGCGTTGGCCTATGAATTCAGTCATTTTACGATTATATTTACTATAAAGGTTGTTAGAAGTAAGGATCTCACCACGCTCCAGCATTTCAGCCATTTGTTCGGGCGTCTCACCTTGTGCACCCTGATAACGGAAGACACGGACAAAGTCGGGGGTCACCATGCGACGGATAGTCCAACCGGGAGAGTTCAACGTGTCGATTTTCACCTCTCCACTACTGTTACTACCATTATAGGGATAGGAGTTCTGTGAAAGGCTGACAGCTTCCACTTCCGGGCGGCGACGCAACCTTTCTACCAGTTCGGCAATATCATTGTGAGTATCTTCGGATTTCCGATCGGCAATGTAATCCGGGCTCTTTGGCGTCAGTTCACCCAACTCTATCAGGTAACAATTTTCTATATTAAATCCGCGTGGTTCCAGATAAGTGGCGGCACGGGTGTACAGGTAGTCTACCACATACCACATCACTACACTCACCACAAGTAGCTCCAGCGCCAGCCAGAGATTATTGCGCCATTCATTCTTTATTTGTACAAGAAGTTTCTTGGTCATTTTCTTTAATGATTAATGTTTAGTGATTAATGTAGGCGACCGCCCAATGCATTTACAATTCCCACTCTTGAAGCACGCCACGCCGGGAAACCGCTGCTCAACAAATTCAGCACAAAGCAGAACAGCAATGCCCAACCGAAAGTAGACGCATGCAGCAATATACCGGCATCCACTGCCGGAGGACTCAGCGTCTGACTGAATTCCTGTGCAAACAGCAACGAGTTACCCAGATAAGCAAACGCCACGCTCAACAACAACCCCAAAGCACCAGCCAGCAACGTCACTACCAAGTTCTCTGAAATAATCTGCCCCATCAGTTCCATCTTCGTAGATCCGAATGCACGGCGTACGCCTATCTCTGCCACACGTTGGCGTAAGCGGCTTTGAGTCATCGAACTCAAATTGATGGCAGGTACTATCAACAGGATTATAAAAATAATCATACGCTGACGGCGATGCTGCTCCACGTCGGGCTCCTGATTGGCACTAAACGCAATCGAACTCTTCTCCTGATCATAAGGACGATTACGATAAATCAGTTCATAGCCATCCTCGCCGAGAATGACATTGTACTCTTGCCTGCGTCGTTCCGCTTCTTCACGGATAGCTTCGAAGTCATCGCGGCTCCGTGCCAGGATGGTGCAACTCATCATACCCATGTGCTCATCACTCCAAGTATCCTTGGTTATTTCCGTTGAAGTATAAGGTACCCATACCTGCCCGTAAGCAACAGTAGCCAGTGTAGAAACATCCTTTACCACGCCCGCCACTTTGTATGGCGCATGGTTCAGGAGGAACTCACGACCGATAGCATCCGACGTCTGAAACAATCGGCGTGCTACGCTTTCGGTAATCACTGCTACCGGCTGTCCGGCATCGAATGTAGCCCGATCATAGGGTTTTCCGGCAATAAAAGAGAAATCGAACACATGCCAGAAAGTATCATCCGTTTGCAGCAGGTCGATGCCTGTGCCGGGTTGTCCCGGCAAGTTTACAGGCGTAGAAACTACCATGCAGGTGTAGATAGTCACAGCTTCGGGTGTTTTCAGGGATTGGAAACACTCGCGTGCCGTCTTGAGTCCCATCGGACCGTTACTGCTACCACCACCCCAATTCTTATTCGTAATACTCATGTAGTGGACATGCAGAAAACGGTCACGGTTGCTCTCCGGAGCAAAAGGCGCCACCTTCACCTGCTGCATCATCACCACCAACATAATGAGGAAGATGGCAAGTGCCGTACCGGCTATGCTGACAGCACTTATCAGCGGCTGTTGCCGAAGCTGTGCCCAGGCCTGAGTAAAATATTGCTTTATCATTATTCTCCAATCTTCAAGTTACGTGTATTCACTCCACCAATACCACCCTTAGAGATGTCTGCCTGACGTGCCCGTCCGCTCAGGGTAACGCTGCCTACGCCTTCCATACTGGCACGCAAACGGTCACAATCCACATGGATATCAGCTTTACCTACACCTTCCATCTTTACAACTAAAGATTTACAGGTCAGGTCTTTCACATTCACTTTACCCACGCCTTCTATCTCGAACTTGACATCATTCAGTTTCAGCGCACCTTCGCAATTGAAAGAGCCTACACCAGTAAACTCTACATCTTTCAGATCGGGTGCACTCAGATAGATGGTCACCCCTTTGTTGCGATTATTATCACCATCTTTCTTATTCTTGAAACCGATAATCAGGCAATCTCCTTTCACTTCTGTAGTAGTAGTGGTTACATACTCTTCCCTACCTTCTATTTTCAGAGAATACGAATTACTCTGCGTGAAATACACCGTCGCTACAGATGTGACCTTTACAGAAGAAAAAGCTTCCACCTTACGAACTTCGCTTACCTGCGGGTCCTTTTCATTAGCTGCGTATACTGTGCCGGCTACTGCGGCAAATAATAAACTCAAAGTTATAAATAAAGTCTTCATAAGTTTTGCTATTTAAAATTGTTTTTACTATTTCTCTTTTCTATTCTTCATGTAAAGCTTCAGCCGGCTGTATTTTCATCGCCTGCCGCGCCGGAAACCAAATACCCACCATCACCATAAGTGCTATCAAGAACCAAGCCGCTAAAGAACCAAGCAGGAAGCGTACAAAACTCCACTCTACCGGCCAGGTAGAAATAAGCTCCGTTCGTCCTATGGTGAATTCTGCGATTCCTATATTATAACAGATAATCATGGCAGGTATCGTTACTAATGCCAGCAACAATAATCCTTCGCCCGCCAGTAACCTGAACACCTGATTCTTTGTACTCCCCATTGCCAGTCGTAAGGCGATCTCACTGCGACGACGACGAGTGCGGAACCAGAAAGTGCCTATCAATCCTAAAAATACATTTACAAGCAAAAAAAGCACAACAATAGCCTGGCTATTCACTTTATCCGTATCACCGTTCATGACTTCAAATTGCAGTTGCTGTTCGGTATAAGGTACAGCATCAGCCACAAACAGATCGTCTACATCCAGTCTTGGCGCAATCTCACGAATGAAATTTGTACGATAATCCGGACCATCGGCAGCAGGTTTCACACGAAAGACTATCTGTGCCCACTCGTCGGTAAAATGTCTCTTAATCAGATTTTCATC
>ERZ1504461.384-NODE-384-length-10431-cov-3.178874_pt1 | contig 10431 bp, 7 predicted proteins | sample MGYA00574788_ERZ1504461 | MGnify/ENA primary metagenome ERZ1504461 (study PRJEB39906, sample SAMEA3182109) | gut metagenome | biome: human; feature: gut; material: Stool; isolation source: human stools | place: Canada | collected 2013-04-23 ...
ACTTTATATATCCCTTTTTTAATTTTACAGGAAGGCCCCTTGTGTGTCAAATAAAAGACCCTCCTGTCATGGTATAATGAAAGAAATATTTAAATCGTTCTCAAACAGGAGGTTTCCCATGCCCTACATCAACATCAAAATCACACGTGAAGGCGCTACTGCCGAACAGAAAGCAGAACTCATCAAAGGAGCCACGGAACTCCTCGCCCGCGTATTGAACAAAAATCCGAAGACCACGGTCGTCACCATTGAAGAAGTGGACACGGACAGCTGGGGCATCGGCGGAGATCCCGCAGAAATTGCAAGAGAAAATGAAAAACTCCGCGTGGCGGAAATAGAAAAGCTGAAAGTTGACAAGGATGCCCTTGAAAGAAAGTTGGCAGAAGTAAAAGATATTCTGCTCACTTTTCCCGATGATGAACCTCCCGTATTCACACTGGATAACAACGCGCTCAAGCTGAAGAAAGGAAAGAAATCAAAAAGGAAGCACAAAAAATAAAACTGACTGCCGATGCAAAGCATTTCTTTTTATGGAAACAACCGCAGTGTCTTTCGCTTTGAATCAACGGCTTATTTCGTTCTGCTTTCCATGAACCAACAAAAGATAATTTGCCGCTGAGGATATTTTATGAGTATAGATATTTCTTCCCGTTTCAATTATGAACAGCTTTTCCGTTTCGTCCTGCCCTCCGTGGTAATGATGATCTTTATTTCCACCTACACCATGGTCGACGGATTTTTCGTATCGAACTATGTGGGCAAAACGGCATTCACCGCGGTCAACCTGATCTTCCCCGCCATCATGGTTTTGCCTGTGTCGGATTCATGTTCGGCGCAGGCGGCAGCGCCCTTGTGGCAAAGACCATGGGTGAGGGGCAAATGGAAAAAGCGAACCGTCTTTTTTCTCTCATCGTCCTTTCTGCTCTTGCCGGAGGCATATTGCTTTCCGCCCTGGGTTATTTCCTTATGCCCTTTCTTGCTGCCGCCATGGGCGCCTCCGGTGAAGTGCTTGCGTGCAGTGTCTTTTACGGCCGCACACTTCTTCTTTCCCTCCCCATGTTTGTCCTCCAGCGGGTATTCCAATCGTTCATGGTCACCGCCGGAAAACCTTCTCTCGGTCTCCGTATGACGATCCTCTCCGGTGTGACGAATATCGGTCTTGATGCCCTTTTCATTCTTGTTTTTAAATGGGGCCTCTTAGGCGCCGGCCTCGCCACAGTACTTTGTGAATACGCAGGCGGTCTTTTCCCTCTGATTTACTTCCTAAAAAGGAATACATCTTCTCTTCAACTGGTGAACCCGGAATGGGATGGTTCCGCACTTTGGAAGGCCTGCACAAACGGCTCATCCGAGCTTTTGACAAACATTTCCATGTCCTTCGTTTCCATGCTCTACAATTATCAGCTTATCTCCATCGCCGGAACAGACGGTGTCGCTGCCTTCGGCGTGATTATGTATGTGGCATTCTTCTTCGAAGCGATTTACATCGGCTACTCCATGGGAACCGCTCCTATCGTAAGCTACAATTATGGTGCCCGCCGCGATGATGAACTGCGGAGCATTTTCCGAAAGAGCCTCACCGTCATTGCCGGTACCGGTCTTTTCCTCACGACCTCCGCATACCTCGCCGCTCCCGTACTGGCGGATATTTTTGTCGGCTATGATGAAACTTTAGCCACGCTCACCGTCCGGGGGTTTCGATTCTTTTCCTTTTCTTTCCTCCTGAACGGCTTCTGCATGTACGGCTCGGCGTTTTTTACGGCACTGAACAACGGCTTCATCTCTTCAGTGATCTCTCTCCTCCAGTCCGTTGTTTTTCAAATCATCGCCGTTATAGCACTTCCGCTATGGCTGGGAACAGACGGCATCTGGCTTTCTGTTTCCATCGCTAAGCTGCTGGCATGTTTCGTGACAGTTTCCTTCTGGATTAGCTGCCGTAAAGAATATTGTTACGTGTAAAGAAACAGGTGCATGATAAAAAGCATTTCTCCGAGATGGAAAGAGAAATGCTTTTTTCGTTCACTGTATTTTCAATTTTACCAAGTTTGACCTCTGGAATAAATTGCAGCCACGGCATTGAGAAAAAACCGGATTTCTCCGGATAAAAAAGTATCGGATATTTCATCCGGTGACTCAATCTAAAACATAAAATTTTATGTAAATTTATCATTTTTATAATCTCAAACTATTTTCATCCAACAAAAAATTTCGAAGGCCAATCGTAATAATTCCATTCTCATCACGACGAACTTTAATATTATCTCCTACGATGACAATTTTCCGGAACGAATCCGGGATGCGCAGAAGACTGCGTTGTTCCTGATCCACTTTATCTGCCGTCGGAAGTGTAAACGCAGATTGGATGTAATGTTTCTCACTTCCTTTTGTAGCGACAAAATCTACCTCCAGCTGCTTCTTTCCGCGTTTTCCTTCCCTATTCGCCCCATAGTATTCCACAACACCGACATCTACATGATATCCGCGAATCCGAAGTTCATTATAGATAATGTTCTCCATAAGATGCGTTTGTTCTACCTGCCGGAACCCCAACCTCGCATTTCTCAGCCCCACATCTTCAAAATAATACTTAGACGGCGATCCGATGTACTTTTTACCTTTGATGTCATACCGCACAGCCTTGCTGATTAGGAATGAATCAATCAGATAATCAATATAATTCTTGATCGTCTTATCGCTGATTGTTTTTCCCTTTACGCTTTTAAACGTTCGTACAAGCTTACTTTGATTGGTATAGCTGCCAATCGCGGATGCAAGGATGTCCACCAGTTCATCCAATTCCACCTTATTCCGAACATCATGACGCTCAACAATATCCGAGATATAAACCTTTTGGAATAAAGCGTTCAGATACGCTGCTTTATCTTCCGGTTCTGCCATAGTTAGAATCAGCGGCATTCCTCCATAGATAAGATAATCGTCCCATGCCTCATCCACAGATCCCTGACATGCCGGTACATACTCGGAAAAACTCAATGGATACACATGAATTTCATCGCCGCGCCCACGAAATTGGGTAATCACATCGGAAGAAAGAAATTTAGAGTTGCTTCCGGTTACATAAACATCCGCATTGCGGATATGAAGCAAACTATTCAAAACGTCCTCAAATTCGTTTAAATACTGCACTTCATCAAGAATAATATAATAATCTTCCTTATCCCGGATGTTTTCCTTAATAAATCGAAGCAGGGCATCAGGGTCACGCAGAGCTTTATTGCTGCGATCATCTAAAGCTACTTCAATAATATGATTTTCCGGCACACCGCTATCCAGCAAATGCTTATGGAACAAATGGAAGAGCAGATAAGACTTCCCACACCTTCTCACACCTGTTATCACTTTTATCAGGCCGTTTTTCTTTTTACGAATTAATTTATCCAAGTAAATTCCACGGTTGATTTCCATATACATCTCCTATTCCGAAAAAAGTTGCATTTACACCTTGTTTCGGAATACATTGTACCCGGTTTTCATGGATACCGTCAAGGTGAAACTGGAGAGCCTTTTCAGAAAAAGCCTCACCGTCATTGCCGGTGCCGCTCTTTTCCTCACGACCTCCGCATACTTCTCCGATTCCGTACTGGCGGATATTTTTGTCGGCTATGATGAAACTTTAGCCACGCTCACCGTCCGGGGGTTTCGATTCTTTTCCTTTTCTTTCCTCCTGAACGGCTTCTGCATGTACGGCTCGGCGTTTTTTACGGCACTGAACAACGGCTTCATCTCTTCAGTGATCTCTCTCCTCCAGTCCGTTGTTTTTCAAATCATCGCCGTTATAGCACTTCCGCTATGGCTGGGAACAGACGACATCTGGCTTTCTGTTTCCATCGCCAAGCTGCTGGCATTTTTCGTGACAGTTTTCTTCTGGATCAGCTGCCGTAAAGAATACCATTACACCTAAAGAAACAAGTGTACAAAAAAGCATTTCTCCGAGATGAAAAGAGAAATACTTTTTGTATATCGAAAAAGAAAAACTTATCACTGCATAACCTTATTGAGCAGCTCCTGATAACTGTCCACATGGTCATAGGTCACAAGACCGTCTGACAGTTTTGCAAATAGCTTTCTGGCACAGTCAATCTTTGCTTTCTCAATCGGGCGAAGCTCCAGACTCTTCATTGTACCCTTGGTCTCAGCCACAAAGTAGATATGCCTGACCTTGCCCTCATGGAACACGATGGCCCAGTCCGGAGAATAATGTCCGACCGGAGTAGGAATGTAGAACCCCTTCGGCAGCTTGGCATAGATGAATACCTCGTCCGCACTGTCAAGGCTTTCCGCAAACTGACGCTCTACACTTTTTTCAGCTATGCCATCCGTGAATACATACTCCTGAATGGCTTTCTTTGCGGGATACGCCTTATTCATCGTGAGATTGTGCTTTTCAGCGGTAAAGATACTGCTGTCATAGCCTCCCCCAATAGTATCATAAGTAATATGTTCCACGATCATGGCAGCCTTTTGCTCTTTGATAAGCCGTACTGCCTTCATCATGAACTCTTCCGGATTGCTCTGATACATGGCAAAAATATCCGGACGGATCCCCTGCAGGATAGCCGCAACCGTTCGCCGTGTCAGCACCGTCCCCTCCGCAATTTTGCCGAGCAAATCATACGGCACCTGACCGGTATGTGTGTTATTCATCGTCATGGTTTTGCTCTTCGCATCATAAAAGCTGGCGCCTTCCCGTACCATGCCGGCATTCAGCTTGTCCTTCTGCCCCGCATAGGTGACTGTGTATTGCAGCCGGCTGACATACAGCTCGCTGTCTATATGGGAAATAGCCTTTTGAATCAGCTCTGTCGAGTCAAAATCTACCGTATAGGCGTATTTGTGGTTGATGGTTTTCCACAGCTTTTGGAACTCTTCTCTTTGGAAACGGTCATTCAGCGGGTTTTCCAGTACTTTCGGCTTATTGCCGTCCTCAAACATGGCTTTCAGCAGACTGTCATCATAAATCGCCTGTACCAGCGCATGAACTCCTTCTCCGATAGGCTTCAATGTTTCAGGCAGGGATGCTAAATGCCCGGCCTTCGCGTCTTCTCGGTATTTCCGTGTGACATGGTCATCCTCGTCCACATAGTTGTTGCGAACAAGATACTGATAAATGGCCCGTGCCTGGCGTTCGTCCACCTTGAAAGACCGACCGTCCAGCTTGAAGCTCCTTCCTGAAAAGTATTCGATGTCCGCTTTGCGGGGACGGTCATACAGTACGGCTTCCGTCTGCTTCTGAAGGCTGTCTACAAATCCGGCATAACTCTCGCTGGCAATGACGGTCAGCACATTGATGTCCTGCACCCTGCTTCCCAAGGCCTCCCCATCCATGCGGTTTCCGCTTTGGTTGACACACAAACGCAGTCCGCGTCCGACTTCCTGACGCTTTTGGGTCGTGCTGTCGCTATGCTTCAAAGTGCAGATTTGAAACACATTCGGGTTGTCCCAGCCTTCGCGCAGCGCCGAATGGGAGAAAATAAAGCGTGTCGGTTCCTCAAAAGAGAGCAGACGTTCCTTGTTTTTCAAAATCAGATCATAGGCGGAAATATCATCTGACAGATCCGTGCCACGCTTGACGGAGCTGTTTGCCATATGTCCCTTTTTATCAATGCTGAAATAGCCCTTATGAACATCATGGATATCAACGGCATCCAGGTAAGCCATATAGGCCGGGTCAAACAGCGTCCTGTGCTCATTCATCACGGAAATGTACTCCTGCTCGAAAATCCTGCCGTACTCTCCCAAAAGCTCCTTTCCATCCTCATCATACTGACGGTATTTGGCAACCTCGTCGATAAAAAACAGGGACAGCGTTTTGATACCCATATGGAACAATTCCTGTTCTTTCTCAAAGTGGGAAATGATCGTTTCACGGATCTGCACCCGGCGCATATCGCTCTCCGATACATCGCCGGCCACATCGCCTTTGCGCAGCTCATCACCGTTTGTAAAAGTCAAAACGCCGGTAAACGGATCAATTTCCGAAACGACAAAGCCCTTATACTGCTCCATTTCCCCGGACAGATAGTAGAGATTATCTCCTACATTTAGCTTTTTGAATTCCCGTTTGGTGCCGTTTTTACGCGCTACCTCCAGCTCCAGCCGTGCCTGCGGCGGTCGTTTCGGCGATACAAGTATGTTTTCCAGATACAGATACTTGTCCGTACCGCGCAGATTCTTGACTTCGAAACCCTTGACTTCGATCCTTTTGACCAGCCTCTTATTGTATGCGTCCAGCGCATCCAGCACATAAATCAAATTGTGCTGCTTGGCGTGGGTCGCAGAATAGTTCAGCGTAAAGAGCGGATTGAACCGCTTGAGCGCCTTCTGTGTGACTGAATCTTCTTTGCCCATCTTCTGCGGTTCGTCCAGGATCAGGATCGGCCGGTTGGCTGCGATTACGTCGATGGGGCGGCGGGAACCGAACTCGTCCCGCTTGGTATAGATAATGCGCGCGGCGGCATTGCCCCTGCGTCCTTCCACATTCTTATCCTCATTCATGGACGCAGCAAAGGCCTGCGTATTGATAATCATCACATTGATGCCGGCATTACCGGAGAAAGAATCCAGCTGATCCAAGTTGCTGCTGTTGTAAATAAAGAAGCGCGCCTTCTTTCCGTAACACTCCATGAAATGATCCGCCGTGATTTCAAAGGACTTTTTCACACCCTCACGGATAGCGATACTTGGCACAACGACAATGAATTTGCTCCAGCCATACCGCTTATTCATCTCGAACATCGTTTTGATGTAAACATAAGTTTTACCTGTGCCGGTTTCCATCTCGATATCCAGCGAGCACCGCCCCATCGGAGCGACAAGCCCGGCTGATTGATGAATGCCGCTCTCATCCTGAAGTGTCCGGACATTATCCAGGATCTGCTCATCCGTCAGCCGGATCGCCTCGTTCTTAAAACCGGAATCATTCATCAAGTCCTGTAATTCCGTCTGACCTTCATTTTCTTCCGGCGCAAGCAGGCTCAACTGTCCGCTCATCCCCTGCGAAGTTCCTATATCACGCAAATAAGACACACCCGCATGGTAAGGCTGTCCTTGAAAAACGCGCACGACAGCATCCACGGCATCAGTCTGATACTGCTGGATTTTGAAACTAAACTTCATCTTTGCGGTTCACCTCCTGCTCCAGCATGAGGAAACGGTCAAAGTCACTCTCATACAGGCGATCTTGAATCATCCGATATTTTTCATACTCCGTCTCCGCATGAAGCTTGGCCTGCTCCGCGCTGATTTTGCCCGGCCCGGTCAGCAGCTCACTTCCGTTAAACTCCAGAAATCCGTCAAGCCGCCTGGCCCAGTCCTCCATGCTCATGGGGATTCTGCGCTCTGCCTGCAATTCCGCATAGTCCAGATAGAGAGATACGATCCGCTCCAGATAATTCATTTCTTCCTTGCTCAGGTAATTTTTTGCAATGATTACATCGGTCTTCAAGATTTTTCCGTCCGGGGCGTTCTCCCATGTGGTCAGCCCCATATGTTCCTTGTTGGCATCCGCCCGCTCTACAATCAGCTCCGACGCCGTATGCCGATGGATAGCAAAGTGTAATTTATTCTGCACCGTCTGAAAAAACAACCGGGTCGTTTTAGCGCTTTTATCATAATCGAAAGCCGTTGCGTACAAGTCCGTGACCTTCTGATAGAACTTCCGCTCGGACAGCCGTATCTCCCGAATCTGCTGCAGCTGCCGCTCAAAATACTCATCCGTGAACATATGTCCCTTTTTCAGGCGTTCCACATCCATTGTCCAGCCCTGGATGGTGTGGTCTTTTACAATTTGACCCGCCCATTTGCGGAACTGTACGGCCCGCTGATTATTCACCTTGAAACCTACGGCGATAATCAACTGTAAATTATAATGTGTGACCTCACGGTTGACCTTACGTGAACCCTCATCTTGAACTATTCGGAATTTCCGAATAGTTGCCCCCTCGGTCAATTCTCCGTCCACATAGATTTTTTTGATGTGCTCATTGATTGTAGGCAGAGCAACATTATACAGCGCCGCCATCATTTTCTGCGTCAGCCAGATGTTTTCATCTTCATAACGCATCTCAAAGCTGGTGTCACTCCCGCCGGCGGATGCCACAAAGGTCAGATATTCCGCTGCGGAGCTGCGAATGGTGAGTTCTTTTTTCTTGTTCTCTGCCATATCACAGCACCTTCCTTACTCTCTCCGGGCTGTAGGTCTCGAAAATCTGGTCGAAGTTCGCGGCTACGCTGTCATTTGCCATGCTGCTGTCACGGAATACCGCATAACAGGGCTTCCTCTGCGCAATGGCCTTGACGGTTTCCTCCGTCACATCATGGTCAAAGCAGGCCAGCAGGAACCCTTCCGCCACGTTAAACACCTTTTTCCCCGCCATTTCTTTCACTTCGATGGAGCTGGAAAGGAGTACGCCCAAGTCCAGCATGACTTGGAACAGCAAGTCCTCCGGCGTGCGGTCGGGCTTGACGTTATCGACAAGGTGGAACAGATCTTCCTGCTTTGTATCTTCCGGCGCATAGTACACATTTTCCATATTGCTCTCACTCAGGCGCAAGCAGCGGAAACCGATATCCAAATCCGCCGGCACGGCCAGCCCGGCTTCCTCCTTGATCTTGCGTCCGGCACGGCGGATACGTTCCTTGCCGATTTCGCAAACAGTCTGAAAACCAGCCTTATATGCCTCACCGTCGGGATCGCATTTTTCTTCAACTTGAACTAGAATATATTTTCTTCTTCCGCCGTCTTCAGCGTTTTGCTCCATAACTGCTTGCGCAGTAGTCGCAGAACCAGAGAAAAAATCAAAGATAATGTCGTTTTTACCTGCAAACGTCTGAAGAAGATATTTAATCAATTGAACAGGCTTCACAGTATCAAATCCATGTTGCTTACCAACAAGTCGTCCGAGTTCAGCCTTACCACTTTCAGCCGTACCACTAAGATCAGCATCTATAAAAGTATAGATTGGATACAGCGGATCGGATTCTTCATGGGCATATTTCTTTTCCATTGGTACCCCATTTTCACTTACATACACATGATTAGTATCGTAAAGATGATCGATTGTTTCTTTGCCAGCTTTCCAGCGGAAGTCTTCGTTCGGCGTGTATCCATGGGATTCAAATCTCATCGTTTCTCGGCGGAAAGTACCTCGATTAGACGTAAGAATAGTTGTCGTTCTAAACTTGCCAAGTTCATCTTCATGAGGGTACACTCTTTCCTTGGCAGGAATAACATTAAAGATTTGTGTTTCTGGATCTGATTTTGAGTAAACTAAAACATACTCCGCTACTTTCTGTGGTCTGAAACGTGCGTTTCCTGCATTCGTTGGCTTTGCTCTTGATTTCCAAACAAAACAACAAATTTGATTGCTTGCACCATAAATTTCATCCATTACACTCTGAAGGTTACACAATTCCATATCCCCAATGGATGCTAAAATAACACCGTCCTCCGCCAGCAAATCTTTTGCCAGCTTTAACCGTGGATACATCATATTCAGCCAATCCGTATGGAAACGACCATTGCTCTCAGTATTGGTCACCATACGGTTGCCCACTTCGTCATACTGGCCGCTGTTTTCCATGTACTCGTCCGTACTCTGGGCAAAATCGTCCTCATAGACAAAATCATTGCCCGTATTGTAAGGCGGGTCGATATAGATCATCTTCACCTTGCTGAGGTACGTCTCCTGCAGGAGCTTCAGCACTTCCAGATTGTCGCCCTCGATATACAAGTTCTCGCTATCGAATCCGCCGGGTGTGCCGTCCCTGCCCACGCTGTCCGCTTGAATGGGGCGCAAGGTAGCCGTGATGGGTGCATTGGCCGCCAGCATAGCCTTTTTCTTATTCGGCCAGGTAAACTGATAGCGTTCCTCCCGACCTTCCACAATTTCATCGGACAGCTCCTGCCGCAGCACATTAAAATCAATGGCACGTTCCACCCTGCCGCCCCGCATCACCTCCGTAATGGCATTGGGGAACAGCTTTCCGATCCTCTCTATATTTCGCTTCACGCCGTCAAGACTGTGCATTTTCAGTTTATCCATTTTCGGTTTCCTCCCATTTGTCATGATCATATGTTTTAAATTCTCTCCTGATATATTCTTACGATTTCATCAATCGCATTAGTCGCATATAATGTCACCTTAGGTGATTTTTCATTGTTCGGATACAATCTCCGTACGAAAGCATATCGGGAATTACATTTGATTCTTTTTATTATGTCATTAAATTTTCCATTTCGTTTAAATCCTTGTATCTTTTTTCCGCACATTTCGCATATGTCTCCATACCGAAGTGGGTATTGTTTGATAATCTCCTCATCGGATATGGATACCTTCTGCGCATTAGGTGCATCTGTTATTTGGACTTTGTTTACCTTTGCAAATTTAGCATCCGCATCTTCCGCAGAGG
>ERZ1504461.395-NODE-395-length-10300-cov-3.757931_pt1 | contig 10300 bp, 4 predicted proteins | sample MGYA00574788_ERZ1504461 | MGnify/ENA primary metagenome ERZ1504461 (study PRJEB39906, sample SAMEA3182109) | gut metagenome | biome: human; feature: gut; material: Stool; isolation source: human stools | place: Canada | collected 2013-04-23 ...
TGACCACGCCTTCGATGGATGTCTGTATGATATTCATGGTGTATTCTGCGAATTAAAGGTTCGCATCGCCCGTGCGTTCGACCTCCCCGATGACTTTCAGCAGGTACTGTCCGTACTGATTCTTGAGCATCGGCGCAGCCACCTCGCGCAGCTTCTCCGCCGTGATCCAGCCCTGACGGTAGGCGATGCCCTCCAGGCAGGCGATCTTCAGACCCTGGCGCTTCTCGATAACCTCGATGAACGTCGAGGCTTCGCTCAGCGAGTCGTGCGTACCCGTGTCCAGCCACGCGAAACCCCGTCCCAAGGTCTGCACCTTTAACTTGCCGTCCGAAAGAAAACGCTGGTTAACGCTCGTGATCTCCAACTCTCCGCGTGACGAAGGCCTGATGCTTTTGGCCTCTTCCACGACCTCGTTCGGATAGAAATAGAGGCCCACCACCGCGTAGTTCGATTTCGGATGCTGCGGCTTCTCTTCGATCGAAAGGCAATTCCCCGATTTATCGAATTCTGCAACTCCATAACGCTCCGGATCGTCCACCCAGTAGCCGAACACCGTAGCGTTGCCATCCTCCTCGGCCGTGCGGACCGCCTCCCGAAGCAGCCCCGTGAAGCCTGCGCCGTGGAAGATGTTGTCGCCCAGGACGAGGCACACCGAGTCTTCGCCGATGAATTCCTCGCCGATCAAAAATGCCTGGGCCAGGCCGTCCGGGGACGGCTGTTCCGCGTACTCCAGGCGGATTCCATAATCCGAGCCGTCGCCAAGCAGGCGACGGAAGCCCGGAAGGTCCTGCGGTGTCGAGATCAAAAGAATATCCCGAAGCCCCGCCAACATCAGAACCGACAGCGGATAATAGACCATCGGCTTGTCGTAAACGGGCAGAAGCTGTTTGCTTACTCCCTTCGTGATCGGGTACAGACGCGTGCCCGATCCTCCGGCCAGTACGATACCTTTCATGATCGTGTCTTATTATTTGAATCGTTTATCTTTCCTGTTTTCTGAACGTTTCAGCTATTTCCTCTCCGAAAAGTATCCATGCCGCGGCAGCGGCCCCTGCGAGGAACACGCATCCGACGAGAATCATGATCTTCGAAGGTTTCGAGGGTTTGAGCGGGACAGTCGCGGGCTGCACGACGGCATAGACCGGGGTCGATTCCTGGACCTTCGCACGTGCCAGTTGCAACTGCTGGGCCGTCTGGTTGTAGAGGCTGTACGCCAGCGACATCTCGTTCTGCAACCGCTCCTGCTCCGTTCGGAAGCTCTTCCGCGAGAGCGCCTGATTCTGGTCCACGTACTGCGCGTATCGCTGCTGCGCCGCATAATACTTTCCCTGCGCCTCGTCGAAGAGCCGCTGCGTGAACTCCAGGTCGTGCCGCGCCTTGTCCGTGCGGTACTGCGTGATGTGGTTCTGCAGGTTGCGCATCACCGTGTCGGTCAGCGTCGCCGCGACGAGCGGGTCCTGCATCGTCACCGCCAGCGAGACGACCATCGTCTTCTTGTCCACGCTGGCCGCGATACGCTCCTGGAGGCTTCCGACCGTCTCGTTCTCCTCACGTGTCAGGCGGAAGGGGTCCGTCACGCCCGTTCCGCGGCGTTCGTCGTCCTCCGCGCGGAACAGCCCCGTGAACCATCCCAGCGCCTTGAACGGCGCTGCGGCGACGGCGCTCCACCAGGGTGAGCGCAGCTCTTCGGAGACATACTCCGAGACGGGCATCCGGCGCTCGTCCCGCGCCAGGCGGACCTCCACGTCGAACAGCTCGGTCATAAACGGCACCGACTGCACGATATCGGGGTACAGCTCCGGAGACATCGCATCCGCCGAGTTCATGCTCCCCATGTTGATCCCGGCCATCGAGGCCAGGGAGCCCAGTCCTCCCAGCGACGGCTTCCCGCCCTGCACCTCCGGGGCCAGCTTCACCGTAACCGTGTACTCCTTGGGGATGCTGAAGCCGATGACGAGTCCCGCCAACGCCCCCGCGACGCACCATCTGACGATCCTCCGGCGTCCGGCCCACAGCTTGCGCGCCAGCTCCGCCAGGTCGATCTCACCATCCCCCGCAGGGGCGGTCGCTCTGTTCATCTCTTCCATCGTCCTTTCCGCTTATTTCGACAGGTTCGCGATCGACGCCGCCATCGTTCCGATCGACGCCGCCGACGTGGCCAGGCTCATGATCGCCGGGAGGCTCATGCCCTTGCGCTCGCGCTTCGAGGGGATGACGATCTCGCACCCCGGCTCTATGCGCGCCTTGCGAAGGCTCTTCACGCGGGACACCGTGCCGTTCATGTAGATCACGTACGCCTTGCTGCGCTTCGCACGGAGCCCGTAGCCGCCCGCCTGGCCGATATAGTATTTCAGATGCTTGCCCGCCATGTAGAGCACCGTATTGGGATACATCACCTCTCCCGAGATGCTCACCGTGGAGACGTATTCCGGGATCACCAGACGGTCTCCCTCGCGCAGCACCATGTCGTAGTCCGAACCGGGATTCGACAGCGCCTTGTCCAGCTCGATGCCCACCGTGTAGTAGTCGTCCAGTTGCAGCTTGTCCAGCGCCAGGGAATCTCCGCCCCGGCTGTTCTGGCGGGCCATGCGCAGCGTCGTCTCGCGCACTGCGCGCTCCTCGTCGTTCAGACGGCGGATCAGACGCGCCCCGTGCGCGTAGGCGTCCGGCGTGAGGCCCCCGGCGCGGCGCACGAGGTCCGACAGGCGCTCGTTCTTCTTCACCAGCGTATAGCCTCCCGAGAACACCGCCTCGCCATCCAGCGTAACGCGACGCTGCTCCCGGTAGCCCGGGCTGCGGCGGACCTCCACGATGTCGTAGGGCGCCAGCTCGAAGTCCGCGTCGCCGTCCGTCACCAGTCCGTCCTTGAGCGAGAACGTGTAGATACGGCCCAGCTCGCTCGTCGGCTCCAGGCTCTTCGGGTCCTTCATGCGCCGCGAGACGTCCACCTTCACCGTAGAGGCCCCGTCCAGAAGACCTCCGGCCTGAACCACGAGGTCCTCGATCGTCGTATGCGCGGCATAGGGGTACACCCCCGGGCGAGCCACCTCGCCGCCGATGGTGAAGGACCCGCGCTCCTCCAGTTCGTGGATGCTCGGAACGATAAGCACGTCGTTGCGCCGCAGCTCCACGTCCGCGGAACGCCCCGACATGATGCCCCCGAGGTCCAGCGACAGAAGCTCCAGCGACAGGTCCTCGCGCTCGCGAAGAAGCTGCGCGCGGCCCGTGAAGGCGTCGCCCTCCAGGCCCTCGGCGCGCTCGATCAGGGCCCGCACCGTGTGCATCGCGTCGCTCAGCTCGTACATCCCCTCCCGGTACACCGAGCCGCGGACCTCCACGCGGTTGGCGAAGCGGTCCAGAACGGACCCCACAGTCACCGCGTCTCCGTCCTCCAGCGTCCATCCGCCGAAATCGCCCTCCCGGACGTTGTAGAGCCGGTATTCGCGCCCCGTCTCGCGGATCACCCGGAGCTCCTTCGAGTAGGCGTCCCCCGTGAAGCCGCCCGCGTAGTCCAGCAGACGACCCAGCGTCTCGCCTCGTTTCATCTCGTAGTGCATCGGACGCTTCACCTTCCCCGAGACGTTGACCAGCAGCTCGTAGGGGCGCACGATCACCACGTCGCCCTCTTCCAGACGCACGTCGTCGTCCTGACGACCCTCCAGCAGGTAGGCGTACACGTCCACGCGCGCCACCTCACGGCCCCCGCGCATCACGCCGATATCGCGAAGCCCGCCGATCGGAGTAACCCCTCCCGCGCGGTACAGCGCATGGAATACCGTCGAAAACGACGACAGACGGTAAGTCCCGGGCGTCTCGACCTCTCCCATCACATTCACCTGGATCGTGCGTAAACGCCCCAGCGTAACCCGCACTTCCGATGCGGGACTGTCGCCCGAGACCCCCGCGTAGATCTGTCCGAAGACCTCTCGAAGCTTCGCGTTCGCCTCGCCGATGGTCAGCCCGTTCAGATACACAGGACCCACCTGTTCGACCATGATATTACCCTCGGGGGAGATCTCCTCTCGGAGGCTCCGCTCGTTCTCCCCCCAGATGTCGATGATGACCTCGTCGCCCGGACCCAGACGGTAGTTCGACGGCGTCGCCTGGTTCTCGTTCGGCTCGAAGGTCAGCGTGCGGCTCCGGAACACGTCGCGCCCGAAGACCTCGCGCGGGTCCGAGCGATCCGCCGCGGGGTCCGTGGCTGCCGAACTCACCACGTCCAGACTCCCCGCGGTGAGCCGTTCCGAGGAGGACTGGACCCGTTCCCGTTGCTGACCCGAGATACCGCGGTCCGCAACGCGGACTTCGCTGCCCTGGCTCTCTTCGTACTTCCGCTTCAGACGTTCAGCCTGCTCCGCCGTAACCCCTCGAGCCAAAAGCTCCCTGCCGATCTGATGCTCGCTCTTGCCGTTCCGGCGACCTTCCAAAGCATACTCGAGCACCGCTTCATCGCTCAACTGAGCGTAAACGGCTGTCTGACACACGCTCAGAAGCACCAGCAACGGAACGAACCGCAGGAGCCGGCGGAACGCCGGAGCTCCGATAATCGCTCTTTCCATCCTATTTCCTGTCTCCATAATCATATTGTCAAGATATTCTATCGTCGTTTATCGTAAACACACGTCCGCGCCGTATTCGAACACGCCCTCCGCATCCGACAGCCGGGGACGGCGGCGGTCTTTCTCGCTCAGGATGATCTTCTCCTCCGGGATGCGCCAGTCGATGCCCAGCGACGCATCCCGTATCGAGATGCCACCGTCCGCTTCCGGAGCGTAGTAGTTGTCGCACTTGTACTGGAAGACCGCCTCCTCGCTCAGCACGGCGAACCCGTGCGCGAAGCCCCGCGGGATGAACAACTGAAGGTGGTTATCCTCCGTAAGCTCCACGGCGACATGACGCCCGTAGGTCGGACTCCCCCGGCGGATGTCCACCGCGACGTCCAACACCGCTCCGCGCACGCACCGAACCAGCTTCGACTGAGCATGGGGAGGACGCTGGAAATGAAGCCCCCGCAGCACCCCGCAGGTCGAGCGTGACTCGTTGTCCTGGACGAAATCCACCGCACGAACCTTTTCGCCGAACTCCCGCTGCGAGAAACTCTCGAAAAAGTAACCTCTCGCATCCTTGAATATCTTCGGCTCGATAATGACCAAGCCCTCGATTGCCGTCTGAATTACCTCCATGTTAGTCAAGATTCGGTTTGTGGGTTTCCTTGATTTCGTCGATGACTTTCAGCAGGTATTGCCCATACTGATTCTTGAGCATCGGCGCAGCCACCTCGCGCAGCTTCTCCGCCGTGATCCAGCCCTGACGGTAGGCGATGCCCTCCAGGCAGGCGATCTTCAGACCCTGGCGCTTCTCGATAACCTCGATGAACGTCGAGGCTTCGCTCAGCGAGTCGTGCGTACCCGTGTCCAGCCACGCGAAACCCCGTCCCAAGGTCTGCACCTTTAACTTGCCGTCCGAAAGAAAACGCTGGTTAACGCTCGTGATCTCCAACTCTCCGCGTGACGAAGGCCTGATGCTTTTGGCCTCTTCCACGACCTCGTTCGGATAGAAATAGAGGCCCACCACCGCGTAGTTCGATTTCGGATGCTGCGGCTTCTCTTCGATCGAAAGGCAATTCCCCGATTTATCGAATTCTGCAACTCCATAACGCTCCGGATCGTCCACCCAGTAGCCGAACACCGTAGCGTTGCCATCCTCCTCGGCCGTGCGGACCGCCTCCCGAAGCAGCCCCGTGAAGCCTGCGCCGTGGAAGATGTTGTCGCCCAGGACGAGGCACACCGAGTCTTCGCCGATGAATTCCTCGCCGATCAAAAATGCCTGGGCCAGGCCGTCCGGGGACGGCTGTTCCGCGTACTCCAGGCGGATTCCATAATCCGAGCCGTCGCCAAGCAGGCGACGGAAGCCCGGAAGGTCCTGCGGTGTCGAGATCAAAAGAATATCCCGAAGCCCCGCCAACATCAGAACCGACAGCGGATAATAGACCATCGGCTTGTCGTAAACGGGCAGAAGCTGTTTGCTTACTCCCTTCGTGATCGGGTACAGACGCGTGCCCGATCCTCCGGCCAGTACGATACCTTTCATGATCGTGTCTTATTATTTGAATCGTTTATCTTTCCTGTTTTCTGAACGTTTCAGCTATTTCCTCTCCGAAAAGTATCCATGCCGCGGCAGCGGCCCCTGCGAGGAACACGCATCCGACGAGAATCATGATCTTCGAAGGTTTCGAGGGTTTGAGCGGGACAGTCGCGGGCTGCACGACGGCATAGACCGGGGTCGATTCCTGGACCTTCGCACGTGCCAGTTGCAACTGCTGGGCCGTCTGGTTGTAGAGGCTGTACGCCAGCGACATCTCGTTCTGCAACCGCTCCTGCTCCGTTCGGAAGCTCTTCCGCGAGAGCGCCTGATTCTGGTCCACGTACTGCGCGTATCGCTGCTGCGCCGCATAATACTTTCCCTGCGCCTCGTCGAAGAGCCGCTGCGTGAACTCCAGGTCGTGCCGCGCCTTGTCCGTGCGGTACTGCGTGATGTGGTTCTGCAGGTTGCGCATCACCGTGTCGGTCAGCGTCGCCGCGACGAGCGGGTCCTGCATCGTCACCGCCAGCGAGACGACCATCGTCTTCTTGTCCACGCTGGCCGCGATACGCTCCTGGAGGCTTCCGACCGTCTCGTTCTCCTCACGTGTCAGGCGGAAGGGGTCCGTCACGCCCGTTCCGCGGCGTTCGTCGTCCTCCGCGCGGAACAGCCCCGTGAACCATCCCAGCGCCTTGAACGGCGCTGCGGCGACGGCGCTCCACCAGGGTGAGCGCAGCTCTTCGGAGACATACTCCGAGACGGGCATCCGGCGCTCGTCCCGCGCCAGGCGGACCTCCACGTCGAACAGCTCGGTCATAAACGGCACCGACTGCACGATATCGGGGTACAGCTCCGGAGACATCGCATCCGCCGAGTTCATGCTCCCCATGTTGATCCCGGCCATCGAGGCCAGGGAGCCCAGTCCTCCCAGCGACGGCTTCCCGCCCTGCACCTCCGGGGCCAGCTTCACCGTAACCGTGTACTCCTTGGGGATGCTGAAGCCGATGACGAGTCCCGCCAACGCCCCCGCGACGCACCATCTGACGATCCTCCGGCGTCCGGCCCACAGCTTGCGCGCCAGCTCCGCCAGGTCGATCTCACCATCCCCCGCAGGGGCGGTCGCTCTGTTCATCTCTTCCATCGTCCTTTCCGCTTATTTCGACAGGTTCGCGATCGACGCCGCCATCGTTCCGATCGACGCCGCCGACGTGGCCAGGCTCATGATCGCCGGGAGGCTCATGCCCTTGCGCTCGCGCTTCGAGGGGATGACGATCTCGCACCCCGGCTCTATGCGCGCCTTGCGAAGGCTCTTCACGCGGGACACCGTGCCGTTCATGTAGATCACGTACGCCTTGCTGCGCTTCGCACGGAGCCCGTAGCCGCCCGCCTGGCCGATATAGTATTTCAGATGCTTGCCCGCCATGTAGAGCACCGTATTGGGATACATCACCTCTCCCGAGATGCTCACCGTGGAGACGTATTCCGGGATCACCAGACGGTCTCCCTCGCGCAGCACCATGTCGTAGTCCGAACCGGGATTCGACAGCGCCTTGTCCAGCTCGATGCCCACCGTGTAGTAGTCGTCCAGTTGCAGCTTGTCCAGCGCCAGGGAATCTCCGCCCCGGCTGTTCTGGCGGGCCATGCGCAGCGTCGTCTCGCGCACTGCGCGCTCCTCGTCGTTCAGACGGCGGATCAGACGCGCCCCGTGCGCGTAGGCGTCCGGCGTGAGGCCCCCGGCGCGGCGCACGAGGTCCGACAGGCGCTCGTTCTTCTTCACCAGCGTATAGCCTCCCGAGAACACCGCCTCGCCATCCAGCGTAACGCGACGCTGCTCCCGGTAGCCCGGGCTGCGGCGGACCTCCACGATGTCGTAGGGCGCCAGCTCGAAGTCCGCGTCGCCGTCCGTCACCAGTCCGTCCTTGAGCGAGAACGTGTAGATACGGCCCAGCTCGCTCGTCGGCTCCAGGCTCTTCGGGTCCTTCATGCGCCGCGAGACGTCCACCTTCACCGTAGAGGCCCCGTCCAGAAGACCTCCGGCCTGAACCACGAGGTCCTCGATCGTCGTATGCGCGGCATAGGGGTACACCCCCGGGCGAGCCACCTCGCCGCCGATGGTGAAGGACCCGCGCTCCTCCAGTTCGTGGATGCTCGGAACGATAAGCACGTCGTTGCGCCGCAGCTCCACGTCCGCGGAACGCCCCGACATGATGCCCCCGAGGTCCAGCGACAGAAGCTCCAGCGACAGGTCCTCGCGCTCGCGAAGAAGCTGCGCGCGGCCCGTGAAGGCGTCGCCCTCCAGGCCCTCGGCGCGCTCGATCAGGGCCCGCACCGTGTGCATCGCGTCGCTCAGCTCGTACATCCCCTCCCGGTACACCGAGCCGCGGACCTCCACGCGGTTGGCGAAGCGGTCCAGAACGGACCCCACAGTCACCGCGTCTCCGTCCTCCAGCGTCCATCCGCCGAAATCGCCCTCCCGGACGTTGTAGAGCCGGTATTCGCGCCCCGTCTCGCGGATCACCCGGAGCTCCTTCGAGTAGGCGTCCCCCGTGAAGCCGCCCGCGTAGTCCAGCAGACGACCCAGCGTCTCGCCTCGTTTCATCTCGTAGTGCATCGGACGCTTCACCTTCCCCGAGACGTTGACCAGCAGCTCGTAGGGGCGCACGATCACCACGTCGCCCTCTTCCAGACGCACGTCGTCGTCCTGACGACCCTCCAGCAGGTAGGCGTACACGTCCACGCGCGCCACCTCACGGCCCCCGCGCATCACGCCGATATCGCGAAGCCCGCCGATCGGAGTAACCCCTCCCGCGCGGTACAGCGCATGGAATACCGTCGAAAACGACGACAGACGGTAAGTCCCGGGCGTCTCGACCTCTCCCATCACATTCACCTGGATCGTGCGTAAACGCCCCAGCGTAACCCGCACTTCCGATGCGGGACTGTCGCCCGAGACCCCCGCGTAGATCTGTCCGAAGACCTCTCGAAGCTTCGCGTTCGCCTCGCCGATGGTCAGCCCGTTCAGATACACAGGACCCACCTGTTCGACCATGATATTACCCTCGGGGGAGATCTCCTCTCGGAGGCTCCGCTCGTTCTCCCCCCAGATGTCGATGATGACCTCGTCGCCCGGACCCAGACGGTAGTTCGACGGCGTCGCCTGGTTCTCGTTCGGCTCGAAGGTCAGCGTGCGGCTCCGGAACACGTCGCGCCCGAAGACCTCGCGCGGGTCCGAGCGATCCGCCGCGGGGTCCGTGGCTGCCGAACTCACCACGTCCAGACTCCCCGCGGTGAGCCGTTCCGAGGAGGACTGGACCCGTTCCCGTTGCTGACCCGAGATACCGCGGTCCGCAACGCGGACTTCGCTGCCCTGGCTCTCTTCGTACTTCCGCTTCAGACGTTCAGCCTGCTCCGCCGTAACCCCTCGAGCCAAAAGCTCCCTGCCGATCTGATGCTCGCTCTTGCCGTTCCGGCGACCTTCCAAAGCATACTCGAGCACCGCTTCATCGCTCAACTGAGCGTAAACGGCTGTCTGACACACGCTCAGAAGCACCAGCAACGGAACGAACCGCAGGAGCCGGCGGAACGCCGGAGCTCCGATAATCGCTCTTTCCATCCTATTTCCTGTCTCCATAATCATATTGTCAAGATATTCTATCGTCGTTTATCGTAAACACACGTCCGCGCCGTATTCGAACACGCCCTCCGCATCCGACAGCCGGGGACGGCGGCGGTCTTTCTCGCTCAGGATGATCTTCTCCTCCGGGATGCGCCAGTCGATGCCCAGCGACGCATCCCGTATCGAGATGCCACCGTCCGCTTCCGGAGCGTAGTAGTTGTCGCACTTGTACTGGAAGACCGCCTCCTCGCTCAGCACGGCGAACCCGTGCGCGAAGCCCCGCGGGATGAACAACTGAAGGTGGTTATCCTCCGTAAGCTCCACGGCGACATGACGCCCGTAGGTCGGACTCCCCCGGCGGATGTCCACCGCGACGTCCAACACCGCTCCGCGCACGCACCGAACCAGCTTCGACTGAGCATGGGGAGGACGCTGGAAATGAAGCCCCCGCAGCACCCCGCAGGTCGAGCGTGACTCGTTGTCCTGGACGAAATCCACCGCACGAACCTTTTCGCCGAACTCCCGCTGCGAGAAACTCTCGAAAAAGTATCCCCGCGCGTCCCGGAAAAGGCGCGGCTCGACGATGACCACGCCTTCGATGGA
>ERZ1504461.400-NODE-400-length-10242-cov-3.123982_pt1 | contig 10242 bp, 9 predicted proteins | sample MGYA00574788_ERZ1504461 | MGnify/ENA primary metagenome ERZ1504461 (study PRJEB39906, sample SAMEA3182109) | gut metagenome | biome: human; feature: gut; material: Stool; isolation source: human stools | place: Canada | collected 2013-04-23 ...
TCTATATATCCAATACTACCCATCTATATTATTCTGAATTTCTCATCTGAAATTAATAAAAAAAGGTTTCCTTTGTCATGCGGATGAAACCCAAAGAACCGGAAAATAGCGAGAGATCCAAAATGATGAAAAGTTGAACTCAAACATAAGAAACAATATGAGAAAAATTGGAAAATTAATTAGCTTGATGTGGGCGTTGAACGTTTGCATTGGTTGCCATGAGAAGCATGATGACAGCCTGTTTTTTAATGGAGAAATACAAACGATTAAAGACAGTGGCAAGGAAACGAAGAAAGTAGCCTTAAAGCCGGTTTTTCTGGATGGGACAAATTTCGGATATATTGCCGTATATGATTCTCTCATGTTTTTTATGAATCCTAAATTGCCGGATCGCTTCTACAATATATTCAATATAAATACGGGAGAAGAGATCGGTACTTTTTGTAACAAGGGAGGTGGCCCTGAAGAGGCCACCGCAGTTGGTCCTATTTCTCAATTTTTTGAGCGGGAAAATGAGCTGAAGACTTTGCTGTTCGCTCCTAATGAAGAAAAATTATTTGTTTGGAATATAACTCAATCCATCGCACGGGGTACTACGATTATGGATAGAGTGATTCCGTTTGCCTGGAGGGATGAAAATAGGGGAGCGTGCTATAATGAGATGTATCTTCAGGATGATAACACCCTGCTTGCCAGAGTGGACCCCGTGCCTTTAAGTGATGATGAGGCCACTTTGCTGTTTTATCAAAAGCGAACGCTGGATACAAATGAGGCATTGAAGAATTATTCTATTTATAAGCAGGCGATAATAGAAGGAGAAGCGTCTCTTATTTCAGAGGCTTACTTTGCTTCGGCCGACGCCTTTAAGCCTGATGGGACTAAAGCGGTGCAAGTGATGGGGCATCTTCAGCAATTGAATATACTGGACTTTGAAACAGAACAGGTTGTAGGATATCGTATGGAAGGCGGAGAAAGCTTTTCGGCTCTCCGGGAAAAGACCAATATAAAGAACTATTATGTAGAAGTACAGGCTGACGATAATTATATATATGCGTTGTATTGGGGAAAGGATAGATGGGGAATGTCTGAAATTCCATATATTAATACGATTCATGTTTTTGACTGGCATGGTAGGTTGGTGCAGAAGGTGGAAACGGATTATGACATTGATAAAATGTTTTTGGATACGGTGAGAAACAGGCTGTACATAACAAGGCCGAAAGCTGACGATATATTCTATTTGAACTTAGACGAGGTTGTCCCGTGAGTTCAATGTAGCTTGGGGATAAATCAATGCGAGGGGAACTATAATCCCGTGTTCTTTCAGTATCACTTTAAAAAAGATGCAGTGAAGTCACTGATGGAGAAATATAAGTTGTGATCGGATGTTTTTATTCTTTTTCTTTAAGCCTCCGCATACTGAACTCGCAACCGCAATATTGTTGATTGTAGAAGTCATGCTCTTTAAGAAGTTGATTTCGGCGGTCCTGTAATCCTCCTTTCCGCCAGTTCTGTTCCCAGAAGATGGTGTCGGGATAGAGAGCGGCAGCGCGACGACCTGCCAGATTAATCTGGTCGAGACTTTTCCAGCGGGAAGAGGCGAGGGTAGTGGTGAATAGCGTGAAACCATGCTCTGCGGCATAGAGGGCTGTTTCCGACAGGCGAAGAGTAAAACATTGCAGACAACGCCCCCCACGTTCAGGCTCATCTTCCATCCCTGACATGGAACTGCGCCAAAGCTGATAATCGTAATCTCCATCGATGAAATCAAGTCCGAGGGCTTTTACATAACGGATAGCTTCGGCTTTTCGGATATCGTATTCTGCCTGAGGATAGATGTTGGGATTATAATAAAATACGGTGGGACGAATGTTGTTGGCGAGCAGACATTCGATAATAGCAGAAGAGCAAGGTGCGCAACAGGAATGTAGCAGTACTTTGTCTTCGTTGTTTGGAGTTTCTATTTTCAACATAATCCTTTTTGTTTTTCTTTTAGGCGCGGATTACGCGAATTACACGGAAATTATTCCTTTCCGATTCTTTGAGAATCCGTATAGTCCGCGTAATCCGCACCTGAAATCCTTTATACTTTCAGTTTTATCTTAACCTTCACCAACAGTCCGGTCAATTGGACAATGATGAGGGAGAATATAAGCGATCTTAATAAGCCCGGAGCACCGGCATTCAATAGCTCTGGATAATGCAAACCCAGCAATTGCTGCACAGCATACCATACGTAAGGAAGGATATAGCATGTCAGTGTAGCTGTTCCGGCAGGTTTGATAATATCGAACCAGGGCGTTTTGCCTTTCACATCCGTCAGCCAATAGAACAAGCCGAACAGCGGGAAGAATGCAGCCAGGCAATAAAACAACCAACTCGGGGTAGCCTGTATCTTGGAAATAATCCAGTGAGGATGCGAGCAGAGTGCAGCAATAAGCATGACAACACCCAATACACAAAGAATTGTGATAAACTTACGCGGATGTTCCCGGTCAGCATATTTCTGCATCAGCAACGAAGTGAGTACACCCGACATACCGAATGCGTGCAGCGTCCAATCGCTGGGGATGAAAGGCAACAGTATGACGCGTAAACCGTATTCTTGTGGTATCAGACTGGAATGACTGATTACTGCAAGTAGCATAACTACCAGCCATGCTATTACATTCTTGCGCAGACTTTCACGGGTAAACAGATAAATACCGGCACATACGACATAAGTCCAACCGATAAGTCCCAGAATGCCCCACCAACCCTGATGGAAAGGTTTTCCGTTTAAGTCTTTATATAATACGAGGAATGCCAGCAGGGCCACACCGAGCACCTTCATTGCGATGAATAGGTACTTTTTTGAACCTTCGGCCTTGGGATAGACCGCCCAGACCAGAAAGAAACCTATAACCATCAGTATGCAGAACCATTGATGGGAGATGCCGCCCTCTATGCCGCCGGAGTTGAGTGAGAACAGTCCCATGGCAATCAGAGCCACCGTGCGCCAGAAAATATGAGCGATCACTTGCAAGGTAGTGTCTCCCTTTCGATAGCGGTTCTGGATAGCAAAGGAAACGGACATACCCATACAGAAGAGGAATGCGGGAAAGATTGTGTCGGAAAAACCCAGCATGTCTTCGTTCATTTCGGCATGTTTAAGCCAGTGGGGGATGTTTTTCAGACCGGGGATATCATTCACAAAGAGCATAAGGAACATAGTAAGCGCACGGAATACATCGACCGCCGCCACTCGTTGAGGTGTTAAGTTTTTCATTATAGAATACATTTGGGGGTTAATGCTGCAAATATAGGAAACAAATTTTTTATATTTGTCCCCTATGAAGATAAAACTGCTGATATTTCTAGGTCTGGCTTTAGTTGGCATTCACGGAATGTCGGCTCCGGCCGATGTTCCTGCAATGGATGGCTGGACTGATGCTCTGGACGTAGCCATCGGAAAGCACGAAGAATATGTGGCAGTGCGTGAAGCCCGTATTGAGGCGTTGAGGCAGCAATTGGTACAGGCCGGTTCAGAAACCCCGGAATTCTTCCGGTTGAATGCGGAAATGTATCAGGAATACAAAGCGTACATCTGTGACTCCGCCCTTTACTATCTGAGTCGCAACCTGCGCTGGGCGCAACAGCGCGGTGAGCAGGATGCGGCAGATGAAACCCGTATCCGGAGGGCGCATCTGATGTCAGCGGCAGGTATGTATAAAGAAGCTTCCGAAGATCTGGAAAAGATAAATCCCTCTAAGCTTTCTCCCCGTTTGCTACCCGATTATTATGAATGTTACCGTCATTTATACAATGAATTGGGGGCGTATACACAGGATACCTTCCGGCGCAGCCGTTATTACGGTTTGTCTGTCGCTTATGGAGACTCTCTGATGCAGGTGCTTTCTCCTGCCTCTGCCCTCTACCTGGAACGTAAAGAGATGAAAGCCGCCGGCTCCGGTCAATTGGAGGAGGCTTTGAAGATGAATGATAGCCGTTTGGCGGGCATACGTCCCGATACCCCGGAATATGCGTTGGTCACTTACCACCGTTCCCAGCTTTACCGTAGTTTGGGAGACAGGCAGCAGGAAAAGTATTATCTGGCTTTGTCTGCTTTGACAGATGTCCGGCTGGCAATTACTGATCATGCTTCCTTGTGGACCTTGGCACAACTGCTTTATGAAGAAGGAGACATTGAACGTGCTTACCGCTACATTCGCTTCTCGTGGGATGAAACTAACCACTACAATGCCCGTAGCCGCAGCTTGCAGACGGCAGGTATTCTGTCGCTCATAGATCTTACCTATCAGGCTATGCAGGAGAAGCAGAACGACCGTCTGCTCTTTTATCTTTGGATGATCAGTATCCTGTCCCTGTTGCTGATTATGGCTGTCATCTGGATATATCGGCAGATGAAGCATCTTTCCATAGCCCGCAGTCATCTGGAACAGGCCAATGAACAGTTGCAGATGTCCAATCATATAAAGGAGGAATATATCGGCCGTTTCCTGAAACTGTGTTCTACTTATATCGACCGTCTGGATGCTTACCGACGCATGGTCAACAAAAAGCTTTCCGGCGGGCAAACGGAAGAACTGCTGAAGATGGTGCGTTCAAGAGATGTGCTTGACACTGATCTGAAAGAACTGTACGAGAACTTCGATACTGCCTTCCTCCATCTTTTCCCTGACTTTGTAGAAAAGTTCAATCAGTTGTTGCAGCCTGAAGAACGGATCATACTCCGCAAGGGCGAACTGCTGAATACAGAATTGCGTATTTTTGCCTTGATCCGTCTGGGTATTGATGATAGTTCGCAGATTGCCGAGTTCCTTCGTTATTCCGTCAATACAATCTATAATTACCGTGCTAAAGTGAAAAATAAGGCGTGCGTCTCGCGGGATGATTTTGAAATGTGTGTTATGAGGATACGCTAAACATACGCCATTTCTTTCCTGTTCATCCACTTTTTTACTTTCTCACCGCAAACTTATAGTCTTGTTATTTAGTCTGTTATCATTCCGCATGCTTTCATCTTATCCACATCTTGATAAACCGGAGGTGCATACTGTCTTTATCTTGCCTACCTTTGGGGAAGATTAATTAACCCTTGGAAAACATACCATGAACTTGAAACTACCTCTTTTATTAGGATGCTGTTTATTCGCTGCCATTACAGCTTGTGCCGAGACTTCCGCTTCATTGGACGAAAATGCGGCAGGAAAGAAGAAAGCAGATGTGTACATCACGACTGCCGACCGTCAGCAAAGCTTTAATCACACTACTCAGAAGCTCTCTAAAACTCCTGCGTTTGAATCCGTAATCACCCTGAATTCGAAGGTGAAATTTCAGGAGATGGACGGTTTCGGTGCTGCCGTGACCGGTTCTACCTGCTACAATCTGATGCAAATGACACCTGCCGACCGTGCGAAGTTTCTTACCGAAACTTTTTCGGATAAAGACGGACTAGGCTTCAGCTATATCCGTATTTCCATAGGCTGTTCCGATTTCTCGCTGAGCGAATATACCTGCTGCGATACGAAAGGCATTGAAAACTTTGCCTTACAGACGGAAGAGAAGGAATACGTGATACCTATCTTAAAAGATATTCTGGCGATTAATCCCACCATCAAGATACTGGGCTCTCCGTGGACATGCCCCAAATGGATGAAGGTGAATAACCTGGAGGAAAAGAAACCCTTCGATTCCTGGACAAGCGGACAACTGAATCCGGATTACTATCAGGATTATGCCACTTACTTCGTGAAATGGATTGAGGCATTTCGTAATGAAGGTATTGATATTTATTCCGTTACTCCACAGAATGAACCGTTGAATAGGGGAAATTCCGCATCTTTGTTCATGGGTTGGAAGGAAGAACTGGCCTTTGTGCGTGACGCTCTTGGTCCTGCTTTCAAGGCTGCCGGACTGGATACGAAGATTTAGGCTTTCGATCATAATTACAACTACGATAACATGGCCGATCAGCAACAATACCCCGTTAAGATGTATGATGATGAAGTAGCCGCCGCTTTCCTGACCGGAGCCGCTTACCACAATTATGGCGGCAGGCGCGAAGAACTGAACAATACCCGACAGAAGCGTCCTGACAAGGAACTGATCTTTACCGAAACTTCTATCGGCATGTGGAATGATGGTCGTAACCTGGAGAAACGTCTGATGGAAGATATGCGTGAAGTAGCCCTTGGCACAGTGAACAACTGGTGTAAAGGTGTCATAGTCTGGAATCTGATGCTGGACAATGAACGTGGACCTTGGCGTGAAGGTGGCTGCAAGACTTGTTACGGAGCCGTGGACATCAGTCGTGACGACTATAAAACAATGACTTACAACTCCCATTACTATATCATCGGACATCTGTCTACCGTAGTGAAACCGGGCGCTGTCCGCATAGAAAGCAAAGGCGTTGCAGAGAAGGGATTGATGTACTCTGCATTCGACAATCCCGATGGAACCGTGGCTTTTGTGCTGTTGAATGAGGGTACGATGGAAGTTCGCCTGACGGTAACGGACGGAAAGAACTGTGTGGATTGTGTGGTGCCTGCCAAGTCTGTAGCATCCTATCGCTGGAAGAAATAATCTTATATTTAGAATACCATGTTGAAATCTATTTTAGTGGGTACATCCCTCTTGGCAGCTTCTCTGATGTTAGGGAGTTGCGGTGAAAAGGCAGAAAAAGCACAGGAACCTGCCGCATTTGTAACAATTCAAGGGCAAGATCTGATAAAGCCCGACGGTACGAAACTCTTTATCATGGGTACCAATCTGGGTAATTGGCTGAATCCGGAAGGATATATGTTCAAGTTCAGTAAGACGAATTCCCCCCGTTTCATCAACGAGATGTTCTGTCAGTTGGTGGGACCCGACTTTACCGCTGAGTTCTGGAAAGCGTTTAAGGACAATTATATCACCCGTGAAGATGTTCAGTTCATCAAGAATACGGGTGCGAATACAATCCGTCTGCCGTTTCACTATAAGTTGTTCACAGATGAGGACTTTATGGGGCTGACTGCCAATCAGGATGGTTTCGCCCGGGTGGACAGTGTGGTGGAATGGTGTCGTGAAGCCGATCTTTATCTGATTCTTGATATGCACGATGCTCCGGGCGGACAAACGGGAGATAACATTGACGACAGTTACGGCTATCCCTGGTTGTTTGAAAGTGAAACCAGCCAGCAGTTGTATTGTGACATCTGGCGCAAGATTGCGGAGCGTTATAAAAATGAACCGGTGATTCTGGGTTATGAGCTTTTCAACGAACCTATTGCTCCGTACTTCCCGAATATGGAAGAACTGAACGGTAAGCTGGAAGATATCTATAAGAAAGGAGTAGCCGCTATCCGCGAGGTGGACACCAACCATATTATCCTGTTGGGCGGTGCACAATGGAACGGTAACTTCAAGCCGTTTACGGATTCAAAGTTCGACGATAAGATAATGTACACCTGCCACCGCTACGGAGGCGATCCTACCAAAGAAGCTATCCAGAGTATTATTGATTTCCGTGACAAAGTGAACCTGCCGATGTATATGGGCGAAATAGGACATAATACGGATGAATGGCAAGCGGCATTCTGCCAGACTATGCGTGATAATAATATTGGCTATACCTTCTGGCCATATAAGAAGATGGATGGTTCCAGCTTCGTCGGTATTACTCCTCCGGAGAATTGGGCGAATATCGTTTACTTCTCCGAGGCTCCCCGCGCATCTTATAAAGAAGTTCGTGATGCTCGCCCCGACCAGGCAATGGCTCGCAAAGCCATGATGGATTTCATCGAGGCTTGCAAGCTGAAAAACTGTGTGGTGCAGGAAGGGTATATTCAATCGTTGGGAATGAAGTAAGAAGTTATTGTTAAATATTTAATCATGTGAGTCAGTAGTTGAGTTTGGTTCATAACAGTACAAAAAGAAACAAATTTAACTACTAACCCCATTATCCACTTATTTATATGAAGAAAGTATTATTCGGTTTCGCATTCGCTGTTGCTCTTCCGCTCTTTGCGCAACAGAAACCTGTATATCTGGATGCGAGCAAACCTATGGAAGTAAGAGTAGAAGATGCGTTGAAGCGGCTGACCGTGGAAGAAAAGGTAGCCATGCTGCATGCACAAAGTAAATTCAGCAGTCCGGGTGTGCCCCGTCTGGGTATTCCGGAATTTTGGATGACGGACGGTCCTCACGGAATCCGTCCCGAAGTTCTTTGGGATGAATGGAATCAGGCCGCATGGACCAATGACTCTTGTGTAGCTTTTCCGGCATTGACCTGTTTGGCGGCTACATGGAACCCCGAGATGTCCATGCTTTATGGCAAAAGCATTGGTGAAGAAGCACGCTATCGTAACAAGACCGTTCTTCTGGGACCCGGTGTTAATATTTATCGTACTCCGCTGAACGGACGTAACTTTGAGTACATGGGCGAAGACCCGTACCTGGCTTCCCGTATGGTGGTTCCTTACGTGCAGGGCGTACAACAGAATGGGGTGGCAGCCTGCGTGAAGCACTATGCGCTGAACAATCAGGAAATCAACCGCCACACCACCAATGTCATAGTAGACGACCGTGCCCTGTATGAAATCTATCTGCCCGCTTTCAAGGCGGCCGTTCAGGAAGGTAAAGCGTGGTCTATCATGGGAGCTTATAACCTGTATAAAGGTCAGCATGCCTGCCACAACCAATATCTGCTGAACGATATTCTGAGAGGCGAATGGGGCTTCGACGGTGTGGTCGTTTCCGACTGGGGCGGCACGCACGATACTGATCAGGCTATTACAAACGGTCTTGATATGGAGTTCGGAAGCTGGACGGATGGTCTTGCCAATGGCAGCAGTAACGCTTATGATAACTATTATCTGGCTATGCCTTATCTGGAGCGTATCAAATCGGGCAAAGTAGGTACGAAGGAACTGGACGAAAAAGTACGTCGCATCCTGCGCCTGGCATTCCGCACTACAATGGATGTGAACCGTCCTTTCGGTTCTATCCTTTCTCCCGAGCATTACGAGGCTGCCCGCCGCATTGGTGAAGAAGGCATTGTGCTGCTGCAAAACAAAGACGGCGTATTGCCCATCGACTTGAATAAAGTGAAGAAGATTGCCGTTATCGGTGAGAATGCTGTGAAAATGATGACCGTAGGTGGTGGTAGCTCCTCCCTGAAGGTGCAGCGCGAACTTTCTCCGTTGGATGGTATCAAGAACCGCGTAGGAAACAAGGCGGAAGTTGTTTATGCCCGTGGATATGTAGGCGATGCCCGTGGCGAATATAATGGTGTGGTAACCGGTCAGAATCTACAGGATGACCGTACGCCTGAGGAGCTGATTGCCGAAGCCGTAAAGGTGGCTGCGGATGCCGACTATGTGATCTTCATCGGTGGACTGAACAAGAGTAACAATCAGGATTGCGAAGATACCGACCGTGCTGGCTTGGAATTGCCGTACGGACAGGATGCTGTCATTTCAGCTTTGGCGAAGGCAAACAAGAATCTTGTAGTCATCAATGTTTCCGGCAATGCGGTAGCTATGCCCTGGATTGCGGAAGTTCCTTCTGTTTTGCAAGCTTGGTTCCTGGGATCGGAAGCCGGAAACTCAATCGCTGCCGTGTTGATGGGGGATGCCAATCCTTCCGGCAAACTGCCTTTCACTTTTCCTGCCCGTCTGGAAGATGTTCCGGCTCATAGCGTTGGCGAATATATCAGTCAGAGAAGTAAGGATGTGGTAGATATGAAATACAACGAAGGCATCTTTGTGGGGTATCGTTGGGCGGACAAGCAGAAGAAGGTGAAACCATTGTTCCCCTTCGGACACGGGCTGTCTTACACAACGTTTGCTTATGGCAAACCTGCGGCTGATAAGAAAGTGATGTCTGCCGATGATCAGATCAGTTTTACCGTAACCGTGAAGAATGCCGGTGACCGCGAAGGACAGGAAGTTGTGCAATTGTATATCAGTGATAAGAAATCCTCTCTGCCCCGTCCTGTCAAAGAGTTGAAAGGTTTCAAGAAAGTGAAACTGGCTCCGGGCGAAGAGAAAGAAATAACCTTCACCATAGATAAAGAAGCTTTGAGCTACTTTGACGATGCCCAACATGCCTGGGTAGCCGAACCGGGTAAGTTTGAAGCTGTTATCGCCGCTTCGGCAGCGGATATCAAAGGGATCGTTCCTTTTGAATTGAAGTAATAACGTTATTAAGTTGACAAGAGGAAGGGCGTAGTCGCAAGATTACGCCCTTTCTTGT
>ERZ1504461.406-NODE-406-length-10167-cov-3.248022_pt1 | contig 10167 bp, 2 predicted proteins | sample MGYA00574788_ERZ1504461 | MGnify/ENA primary metagenome ERZ1504461 (study PRJEB39906, sample SAMEA3182109) | gut metagenome | biome: human; feature: gut; material: Stool; isolation source: human stools | place: Canada | collected 2013-04-23 ...
ATGAATATACACTGGATGCAAAGTATTCGGAGTGGGGGCATACCGGCGCTGCCGATAAGAAAGCTAACTGGGGAGACGAAGACAATGTGAAAGATGTATTCAATAGTTTGAAGACAACGTATATAGATAAGGGCATTCCGGTATATATTGGTGAAATGGGATGTGTAAGCCGGACGACTGACCGTGCGGAATCTTTCCGCAAGTACTATCTGGAATATATATGTAAAGCAGCGAAAGAATACGGATTGGCTCCTGTTTATTGGGATAATGGCGGTACAGGTAGTGGAAAGGAAGAATCAGGCTTGTTTAATCATGCTACCGGTGATTATCTGAATAATGCAGCGGAAATAGTAGAAGTAATGAAAAAGGCCATCTTTACAGAAGATGCATCTTATACATTGCAATCCGTCTATGACAATGCACCGCAATAGGTTTTCATAAATACCCCTCGTGTATACAGGGATTGTTGTTAATACAGGTTTTTTTTTGATTGGTTTTGGGAAGTAGCTTCTGTGAGGGAAGTTACTTCCTTCTTTTCTGTCCGGGAAACAAATGATGGGGTATGAAACGATAAAAAACACATTGAAAACCTTGTTTTTACGATTCCTTTTTGTTTCATTTGCAATATGTTAACGATATTCCTATATCTACTACTATGAAGAGATTGATTTTACTTATCGTTTCAGTTGTTGTGGCATGTTTTTCTGCCTTTTCACACGACTTTATGTTCAAACATCTGGAGGTTAAGGACGGAATGCCCAGCAACCAAATCAATGCCATTTATAAAGATTCAAGAGGTTTTATGTGGTTCGGCACCGCTGCCGGACTGGCACGTTATGACGGATATCGTTTCAAGATATTCCGGAGCACTGACAATGGTTCTGCATCTTTACCTGACAACTATATTGAGAAGATAGTGGAAGACAGTGAAGGGCGTTTATGGATACGGACGGGAGAAAACGGATATGTCATTTATAACTGGGATACGGAGAGCTTTGTCTGTGATGTTCGTTCCCGGATGTGGGATATAGGGATAGACGGAACACCCCGCTATGTATTTGTCGACAAGCAAAAGAATACCTGGTTTGCCATAGACGGGAAAGGGTGCTACTGTTATCGTCCCGGTGAAAAAAATGCTGTATCCTTGCCTTTCGGTGAGAAAGGAATACCCGAAGGTGTCATTATAGACATGGCCGAATGTAAAGATGGCATTCTGTTGGTATATGATAACGGGCGCGTAATCTGTATCGACCGTGAGACGGTACGTGTAAAATGGATTTTGACAGATATTGCAGAGCACATGGGAACGCGTACTGATATCTTCTTCCTGTATGTGGATAAGGATGAAGATTTATGGATATATGGTGCCCCGGGTGTATGGGCTTACGATTTGTCTGACAGGAAGTGGCATTCACAATGGAATTTCAGCGATAGAGGTCAGGCGCATATCGTAGCAGTAGCTCAGGATAAGCAGGGACGTATTTGGTTTGGAAAGGACCAGGATGGCATCGATATCTGGAATAAGGCGACAGGTGAAACTGTCTCGCTTACGTATGATGTGGATGACGAACGAGGTTTGCCCAATAATACCATCAATGTGCTTTATGAAGATGAAGGCGGTGTGATGTGGATAGGTACTTATAAGAAAAGTGTGGCTTATTATGATGAGGGCATTTTTAAGTTCGGCATCAACCACTTGGGAGATATTAACTGTCTGGAAGAAAGTAATGACGGTTCGTTGTGGTTAGGTACCAATGACGCCGGGTTGATACGTTGGAATCCGAAGACGGATGAAAAGAAACTGTATGCATACTCACCGGGAGGAAACTCTATTGCTTCGAATGTCATTGTAAGTTTGTTGCAAGCTAAGGACGGCAAACTCTGGATAGGGACATTTTGGGAAGGATTGGATTGTTTCGACGGCAATCGCTTCGTGCATTACCGGAACAGACCGGGAGATGATAATTCGCTGGCTAATAACAATGTCTGGTCATTGGCAGAAGATAAGAACGGAAATATCTGGATTGGAACTTTGGGAGGCGGTTTACAATGTCTGAATCCGGGGACAGGTGAGTTCACCACCTATAAGATAAACAACTCCGGAATTATTTCCAATCATATAGCCTCTTTATGTATGAGTCGTGATAATCGTCTGATAATCGGTACTTCTTCTACGGGGGTATCCATAATGGATCTGACTACCCGGAAAATAACGAATCTGGTAGGCAACCAGTCGGGAAGTATCCGCTTTTCCAATCAGAGCATTAACCAGGTCTATGAGGATAGCCGGGGATTGATATGGGTGGGAACACGTGAAGGACTGAATCTCTATAACCCGAAGAACGACCATTTACAGGTAGTTCCTCTTTCGCAGAACGATTCTAGGGTATTTATTACCGGTATCGTAGAAGATGATAATAAAAATATGTGGGTGACTACGGCCAATGGTGTAGTGAATGTAATTCCTTCTATCGATACAAAAAACGGAGATTATACTTTCAACTATTATAGGTATGATGATAAGGACGGTTTGCAGGGCTGTGAGTTCAATCAACGTTCCATTAAACGTCTTTCCTCGGGTGAGATTGCAATGGGAGGTATGTATGGATTGAATACTTTCAGACCGGAGAATATCAAATATAACCGGACGTTGCCCAAGGTGATGTTTACCGGCTTCCAGCTTTTCAATGAAGAAGTGGAGGTTGGAAAGGAGTATGGTGGACGTGTTTTGCTGCGTGAGTCGCTGAATAAAGCCAGAGAGGTGAAACTTGATTATAAACAGAATGTCTTCACTGTATTGTTTGCATCGGATAATTACGTCTTGCCTGAGAAAACCCAGTATCTGTATAAACTGGAGGGATTTAATGAGGACTGGATGGCAGGTGCGGCTGATATGCACCGCGTTACTTATACGAATTTGGCACCCGGTACTTATACGCTGAAAGTGAAGGCAATCAATAGTGATGGATTTGCCGGAACAGAAGAGTCAAGCCTTAAAATAGTAATCCTACCGCCTTTCTGGATGACCCCCTGGGCGTATGTTCTGTATGCTATGCTATTGATAGGCACATTGCTGCTGGCTCGCAATGCTGTGCTGCGCCGTGAACGCAATAAGTTTAGGATACAACAGATGGAACGTGAAGCGGAGCGGAATGAAGAAGTCAATCAGATGAAATTCCGTTTCTTTACCAATGTGAGCCATGAACTGCGTACACCGCTGACGTTGATCATTTCTCCGTTGGAAGGAATGATGAAAGAAACCCATGATGAACGGAAGCAGGAGCAATTGAAACTGATGCATCGTAATGCATTGCGGTTACTGAATCTTGTGAACCAATTACTTGATTTCCGTAAAAATGAGGTGGCAGGGTTGCATTTGAATCTTTCGGAGGGGGAGGTTGTATCGTATGTTCACTCTATATGCAACTCATTCCTGATGCTTTCGGAAAAGAAAAACGTGCATCTCACTTTTTTCTCGGCAATCGAATCGCTGAATATGTCGTTCGATGAGGATAAAATAGGTAAGATAGTGATGAATCTGCTCTCTAATGCGTTTAAGTTTACTCCGGATGGAGGGCGGGTGGATGTTTCTCTTGAACTGATAAAAGGAACTACAGAAACATTGGAAATCAAAGTATCCGATACGGGGGTAGGTATCAGCGACCTTGATAAAGAACGTATATTCGAACGTTTCTATCAATCGGAGCGTATAGGTGATAGTAACCCCAGTACGGGGAGTGGTATCGGTTTGAGCCTGGTACGTGATTACGTTACGCTGCATGGCGGTGTGGTGCGCGTGTTCGACAATGTGGGTACGGGCAGTGTATTTGTGGTAGATATTCCGGTGAAACATTCGGTGGTGAACGTAGCGACTCCACTCTCGGAAGAAGCTGCAGAAGAGGATGCGGTGGCACTTGCTTCAGTGGAAGAATTGAATGAGGAAGAACGGAAGAAGCCACTTGCACTGATTGTGGATGATAATGAAGATTTTGTTTCTTTCATGCGTTATACGTTGAGTCTGTATTTCCGTATAGAATCTGCCGGAAACGGAAAGATAGCCTGGCAGATGATACCGGAACTGATGCCGGATATCATCGTTTGTGATGTGATGATGCCTGAAATGGACGGGAACGAACTGTGCCGTTGGGTGAAAGCTGACAAACGTACAAGTAATATTCCTTTTGTATTGCTTACGGCCAAGCAATCTGTAGAGAATAAGGTGGAAGGTCTGACGATTGGTGCGGATGACTATGTGACGAAACCTTTCAATATGGAGGTACTGATTTTGCGCATGCGTAAACTGATAGATTTGAGCAGCAAAAATAAACTTCGCACCCGTATTGATCCCGAACCGAGTGAAATCGTTATCACTTCGATGGACGAAAAGCTGATTGAGAATGCGATAAAGTATGTGGAGACGCATATTGCCCGTCCCGATTTATCTGTGGAAGAATTGAGCCATGAACTGGGCATGAGCCGGGTGCATCTCTATAAAAAGCTGTTGCAGATTACCGGTAAAACTCCGATAGAATTTATTCGTATTATCCGACTGAAACGTGCGGCACAACTTCTGCGCGAGAGCCAGCAGAATGTGTCGGAGGTTGCCTATCAGGTGGGCTTCAATAACCCCAAATATTTCAGTAAGTATTTCAAGGATGAATTCGGTGTTTTACCCTCTGTATATCAGGAAAAGGAGGGTAAATAACAAAAAGTACCCATTGTTGAAACATCTGATATTTCTATAAATCAAATAAGCCCTTTCCTTTCAACATCGGGAGGGCTTGTTTACTGTATGATTTCCTACTTTTACACTCGGAGAAAATAACTTTAAAAACAAAGATATGAAATTGAAAAACACTTCAGTTTGTTTGCTCGCAGGATGGATGCTGATGGCATGCTCCGGAGGCGGGTATGAGAAGACGAGTAACGGCATTATTGTAAATGTCGAACAACAGCAACCGACGGATGTGCGAAAGGTGAAGGTTGAAGTAATGGGAGAGAAGTTGATTCATGTGTCAGCCACTCCCGAAAAAAACTTTTCAAAGGCGGAAAGCCTGATTATAGTTCCCCAAAAAGATAAGACGGACTTCAGCGTGGAAGAAAGTGGAGATGCCGTTTCGGTAAAAACCTCAGAGGTGTGCGCCATTGTATCCAAAGCTACGGGTGAAGTACGCTTTACCGATGCTTCCGGTAACCTGATTTTGGCGGAAGATGAGAAAGGCAGGAGTTTCCAGCCTATCGAAGTGCAGGGAACAAAGGCGTATACGGTACGTCAGGTATTCCAGTCACCCGATGATGAGGCATTCTACGGACTGGGACAACACCAGGCTGATGAATTCAACTATAAAGGTAAGAACGAGGAACTTTTCCAGTATAATACAAAGGTTTCCGTACCTTTTATCGTTTCCAATAAGAATTACGGTATTCTGTGGGATAGTTATTCGCTTTGCCGTTTCGGCGATCCACGTGATTATGCACAGTTAAGCACAGTTTTCAAACTCTATGATAAGGAGGGTAAGGAAGGTGCTTTGACAGGAACATACGTACCCTCTCAGAAATCAACAGCGGAGACACTGGTACGCCGGGAAGATTCTGTTTATTTTGAACATCTGAAATCGGAAGATTTGTCGAAAGTCGTGAACTTACCAGAAGGATTTCCTTTCATGGGTTCGCAGGTGACGTATGAAGGAGAAATTGAGCCGATGGAGAGTGGTAGGTTCCGTTTTATCCTCTATTATGCAGGATATATGAAGGTATACATTGATGGTGAACTGGTGGTTCCCGAACGTTGGCGTACGGCTTGGAATCCGAACAGTTATAAGTTTGCCGTAGATTTGAAAGCCGGTAAACGTGTTCCATTGAAAATTGAATGGATTCCTGATGGATATGTATCCTATTGCGGTTTGCGTGCATTGTCTCCTGTATCTGCTGAAGAACAGAACAAACAGTCGTGGTGGGGAGAAATGCAGAATGAAATCGATTATTATTTTGTTTATGGCGAGGATATGGACGAGGTAATCAGTGGATACCGTGCTCTGACCGGAAAATCACAAATCATGCCGAAGTGGGCGATGGGATACTGGCAGAGCCGCGAACGTTATAAGACGCAGGAAGAAATACTGGATGCTTTGAAGGAATTCCGTAAACGTCAGATTCCCATTGATAATATTGTGCTCGACTGGAGCTACTGGCCGGAAAATGCCTGGGGTAGTCATGAGTTCGACAAAGCTCGTTTCCCTGATCCGAAAGGAATGGTAGATTCTATTCATGCCCTGAATGCCAAGATGATGATTTCCGTTTGGCCGAAATTCTATATGACTACGGAACATTATAAAGAGTTTGATGAAAACGGCTGGATGTATCAGCAGGCCGTTAAAGACAGCATTCGTGACTGGATTGGTCCCGGCTACATCGGTTCTTTCTATGATGCTTATGCTGAGGGTGCACGGAAGCTGTTCTGGAAACAGATGGAAGATCATCTTTATCCCCTCGGAATTGATGCCTGGTGGATGGATGCCAGTGAACCGAATGTACGCGACTGTACGGATTTGGCTTACCGGAAAGCTTTGTGTGGTCCGACTGCTCTCGGTCCGTCCGACCAATATTTCAATGCGTATGCGTTGATGAATGCTGAGGCTATTTATGACGGACAACGTGCCGTAGACAATGACAAACGTGTATTCTTGCTGACTCGTTCGGGATTTGCCGGATTGCAACGTTATTCTACCGCAACATGGAGTGGCGATATCGCTACCCGTTGGGAAGATATGAAGGCGCAGATTTCTGCCGGACTGAATTTTGCAGTCAGCGGTATTCCTTACTGGACGATGGACATTGGCGGATTCTGCGTAGAAAAACGCTATGAAGACGGACAAAAGGAATTCAATAAGACCGGAAAAGAGAATGCGGACTATAAGGAATGGCGTGAATTGAATACACGTTGGTATCAGTTTGGCGCATTCTGCCCGTTGTTCCGTGCACATGGACAGTATCCGTTCCGTGAGGTGTGGAATATAGCTCCCGAAGGACATCCGGCTTATAGTTCTATAGTGTATTATACGAAGTTGCGCTATACGATGATGCCTTATATTTATTCATTGGCCGGGATGACTTATTTTGATGATTATACGATTATGCGTCCGCTGGTAATGGACTTTACGGCAGATACAAAGGTGAATAATATCAGTGACCAGTTTATGTTCGGTCCGGCGTTGATGGCGGCTCCGGTGTATGAGTATGGTGCACGCACTCGGGAGGTCTATTTCCCGGCAACTTGCGGTTGGTATGATTTCTATACCGGTAGGTACATGGCCGGTGGGCAACAGTTGAAAGTGGACGCTCCCTATGAACGCATGCCGCTCTATGTACGCGAAGGGGCTATTGTGCCTTACGGACCGGAAATGCAGTATAGTGATGAGAAGCCTGCGGAAGAAATCACACTATATGTATATGCGGGTAAAGATGGTGAGTTCACTTTGTACGAGGATGAAGGTGTGAATTACAACTACGAAAAAGGACAGTATGCCACCATCCCGTTTACTTACAATGATGCGGAAGGCACTCTGACTATTGGTGACCGTGCAGGAGAATTTCCCGGTATGCTGAAAGAACGTACATTCAACGTTGTAAAGGTAAGTAAGGATAATCCGCAACCTTTTGACGCGAAGGCTAAGGGAGTGACGGTGAAGTATGATGGGAAGCGGCAGAGTGTGTCAATATCATGAAACAACTATTAATAATACCAATATCCTGTTTGCTCCTCTTCTTAGTATTGGGAGGTTGCACCTCCGCTGAACGGGTTGCTGATAACCGTCGACAGGACTTCACCGCTGACTGGACTTTCCATCTGGGAGATGACTCTGCGGCATCCCGTCCCGATTATGACGACACGGCATGGCGGATCCTCCATCTTCCACATGACTGGGCTATCGAGGGAGAGTTCAGTAAGGATAATCCTTCCGGAACAGGAGGAGGGGCATTACCCGGTGGTATCGGTTGGTATCGCAAAACGTTTGCTGCTGACAAAGCGGATGAAGGCAAGCGCCTGTATATTGATTTTGACGGTGTCTATATGAATTCGGAAGTCTTTATTAATGGTCATTCCCTTGGTGTACGTCCTTATGGATATGTCTCGTTCAGTTACGATCTGACTCCCCATATCAAGTGGGGCGGAAAGAATGTAGTTGCCGTACGTGTGGACAATGCGGAACAACCTAATTCCCGCTGGTATTCGGGATGTGGCATCTACCGTAATGTATGGCTTACGAAGCTTAACCCCGTGCATATAGCGCAATGGGGTACTTTTATCACGGCGCAAGATGTGTCGAAGAACAGTGCACGACTAAACATACGTACTAAAATACAGTATGATGCGGCCGCTCAACTGCAAGATTCCGTGAAGCAGGCGGATGGTACGTATGTTGTTTTTGATTCGGAAATTGTTTCCTTGGCAGATGTTGTGTTGCAGTCACGGCTAATGGATGCAGAAGGGAATGTTGTGGGTGAGGTTGCATCGGAACTGCAAGTGATACCTGCCTGTCCGAACGAGGTAGAACAGGAAATTGTAGTGAAGAACCCTAATCTTTGGAGCGTGAACACTCCTTATATATATAAGGTGAACAGTATCCTTATTGATAAGACAACCGGTAAAGTATTGGATAACTACTGTACGAATACCGGTATCCGTACCTTCCGTTTTGATGTACAGAAAGGATTTATTCTGAATGGAGAACGGCTGAAGATTAATGGTGTATGTATGCATCATGATCTGGGGTGTCTTGGGGCGGCAGTTAATATCCGCGCTATCGAGCGCCAGTTGGAGATACTGCAAGAAATGGGCTGTAACGGCATTCGCTGTTCTCATAACCCTCCCTCACCAGAACTGCTCGATCTTTGTGACCGTATGGGATTTATCGTAATGGATGAGACGTTCGATATGTGGCGCAAAAGAAAAACGGTTCATGATTATTCCCGTTACTTCAACGAGTGGCATGAACGCGATCTGACGGATTTGATACTTCGCGACCGTAACCATCCTTCTGTTTTCATTTGGAGCATTGGCAACGAAGTGCTGGAGCAATGGTCGGATGCAAAAGCGGATACGCTGACCTTGGAACAAGCGAACCTGATTCTGAATTTTGGTCATGATCAGAGTATGCTGGCGAAAGAAGGTGAGATGAGTGTGAACTCTTTACTGACGAAGAAACTGGCAGATATGGTAAAAGCTCTCGATTCTACCCGTCCCGTTACGGCTGGCTGTAATGAACCGAACCCGAATAATCACTTGTTCCGTTCGGGAGCATTAGATCTCATCGGCTTTAATTATCATGATGATTGGTTTGCCGGTGTACCTGAGAAATTTCCCGGTAAACCGTTCATTGTGGCGGAAAGTGTATCAGCACTGATGACGCGTGGCTACTACCGGATGCCGAGTGACGAAACTGTTATTTGTCCTGAACGTTGGGATAAACCTTATTTTGATGATAGTTTCTCCTGTTCTTCGTATGATAACTGTCATGTACCTTGGGGGAACAGTCATGAGGGCACGATGCGCCACGTGAAGAATAATGATTTTATCAGCGGACAGTATGTCTGGACTGGGTTTGACTATTTAGGTGAACCGACTCCTTACGGTTGGCCTGCCCGTAGCTCTTATTTCGGCATTGTCGATCTGGCCGGTTTTCCGAAAGATGTGTATTATCTCTATCAGTCGGAATGGCATCCGGAGAAAAAGGTATTGCACCTTTTTCCGCATTGGAACTGGGCACCGGGGCAGGATATAGATATGTGGGCTTATTATAATAATGCGGATGAGGTCGAGCTTTTTGTAAATGGCGAGTCGCAGGGTGTGCGTACAAAAGGTAAGGATGATTTTCATGTCGTATGGCGTGTGAAGTATGAACCGGGTGTGGTAAAAGTCGTTTCCCGCAAGGATGGAAAAACGGTATTGGAGAAGGAGATCCATACAGCCGGAGAACCAGCACAGATACGCTTGACGGCTGATCGGAATGAAATCAAATCAGATGGCAGAGATCTTAGTTTTGTAACAGTGGAGGTGCTGGATAAAGATGGTAATCTTTGTCCGAATGCCGATAATCAGATCATGTTCGATGAGCAAGGTGCGGGATTTATTGCCGGTGTAGACAATGGTAGTCCTGTTTCAATGGA
>ERZ1504461.429-NODE-429-length-9865-cov-4.140979_pt1 | contig 9865 bp, 6 predicted proteins | sample MGYA00574788_ERZ1504461 | MGnify/ENA primary metagenome ERZ1504461 (study PRJEB39906, sample SAMEA3182109) | gut metagenome | biome: human; feature: gut; material: Stool; isolation source: human stools | place: Canada | collected 2013-04-23 ...
GCCACGGTATCCGCCCCACATCTGTCAGGATACTCATATACAAAACGATGAACCGTTTCCACGACACGTTCAGCATGGCCGATTTGGAAGAGGTGCTGGACAGCGTGGACAAATCCACCCTTTTCAGAACACTGGCCCTGTTCGCCGAACACCATCTGGTGCATCTCCTCGAAGACGGCAGCGGCTCCACCAAATACTGCATCTGCCGCAACGACCATATCTGCGGCATCGAGGAACTGCACTGTCACTTTTACTGCGAAGCCTGCCACAAGACCTTCTGTCTGGACCACACGCATATCCCCGCCGTACGCTATCCCGCAGGGTTCGAAGTACGACAAATCGACTACCTGCTCAAAGGGCTCTGCGCATCATGCAGGGCGAAACGGCACGAGTGACATTTGCAATCCGGTTGCACTCCGGCCCTCCTATCTTTGCCGACAGAAACACAATCGGCAATCATATGAACAAAGGACAAAAAAACACCGTAGTGCGCATTGCAGCGAGCGCACTGCTTCTCGGCACCGCCTGGCTGCCGCTGCCGTCGCCGGCCCTGCACATCGCCCTGTGCGCGGCAGCCTATCTCGTCATCGGTGCCGACATCCTTTTCCGGGCAGTCCGCAACATCCTGCACGGCAAAATCTTCGACGAGAATTTTCTGATGTCGGTCGCGACCGTCGGCGCATTTGCCATCGGCGAATACCCGGAAGCGGTCGCGGTCATGCTGTTCTATCAGACCGGAGAGCTGTTTCAGGATATGGCCGTAGTCCGGAGCCGCAAATCCATCGCAGCGCTGATGGATATCCGTCCCGACTACGCCAATCTGGAAGATGCCCGTGGAGAACTGCACCGGGTAGCACCGGATGATGTCCCGGCCGGCAGCATCATCGTCACCAAGCCGGGCGAGAAGATTCCGCTGGACGGTGTCGTCGTAGCCGGTTCATCCACACTCGACACCGCAGCCCTTACGGGCGAAAGCCTGCCGAAGGAGGTGACCGAACACGACATCGTCCTCAGCGGCAGCCTCAACATGACCGGCCTGCTCCGGATACGGACGACCGGCGTTTACGGCGAATCGACGGTAGCCCGCATCCTCGACCTGGTAGAGAACGCAGACACGGGCAAGGCCCCCACCGAGAAATTCATCACCCGGTTCGCCCGCTATTACACCCCCGCCGTCGTCATCGCCGCCCTTCTGCTGGCAGTCGTCCCACCCCTGCTCGCCGGAGGGGATTGGCTCGTATGGCTCAACCGGGCTCTCATCTTTCTGGTCATCTCCTGTCCCTGTGCCCTCGTGGTATCCATCCCGCTCACCTTTTTCGCCGGCATAGGAGGTGCATCCCGCAAAGGGATTCTCATAAAAGGGTCCAACCATCTGGAAACACTGGCCCGTGTCCGTACCGTCGTCTTCGACAAGACCGGTACGCTGACCGAAGGCAGCTTCACCGTCACGGCCGTCCACCCGGAAATCATTCCGGAGACGGCATTGCTGGAAACGGCCGCACTGGCCGAAAGCTACTCCGACCATCCCGTGGCAGCCTCGCTGCGACGCGCCTATGCCCGGCCGCTCGATAAATCACGGGTATCGGATATGAAAAACTTTGCCGGAGAAGGCATCCGGGCAAAGGTAGACGGACACGAAGTATATGCCGGAAACGAGAAACTGATGCACCGTGCCGGCGTGGTTCCGAAACCGTGCGAATGCAAAGGGACCATCATCCATCTGGCAACGGACGGCAGCTACGCCGGACACATCGTCATCTCCGATACGGTCAAACCGCAGTCGTCCGCAGCCATCGCCCGGCTGAAAAGCGAGGGCATAGAGAAGGTGGTCATGCTGACAGGCGATCGTCCCGACGTGGCCGACGAGGTGGCCCGCCAGCTCGGCATGGACGAACTGTACGCCGGCCTGCTGCCTGCGGACAAAGTACAGCGCGTGGATGCCCTGACGGCGTCGGAAAGCAAATCGGCCCGGCTCGCCTTCGTGGGCGACGGCATCAACGACGCACCGGTACTGAAACGGGCCGACGTGGGAATTGCCATGGGGGCGGCCGGAAGCGACGCAGCGATAGAAGCGGCAGACGTCGTACTGATGGACGACAATCCGCTCCGGATAGCCGAAGCCGTCGCCCTGTCCCGCCGGACGATGCGCATCGTCATGCAGAACATCGTATTCGCCATCGGGATAAAAGCCGCCATGCTGCTGTTAGGCGCTTTCGGTATCGCCGACATGTGGGAAGCCGTCTTCGCCGATGTGGGCGTTACGGTACTGGCAGTCCTGAATTCCCTGCGGGCGATGCGCTCCGAATAATCCCACGGCGGATACCGATAAAACGGTATCCGCCGTATGCTGCCAACGTTCGCTCCGCACATCTCTGCTCCTGCCGTCTTGGCCGACAGGAGCAGAGGCCGTACCGCACTCGGAACTTCCGGCATCATAAAATTTCTGCCGCGGCAATTTGGAGAATTGATTTTTCTACTTATCTTTGCACCCGCTTAAGGTTAATAACCGCACGGTGCCATAGCTCAGATGGTAGAGCAAAGGACTGAAAATCCTTGTGTCCCCGGTTCGATTCCTGGTGGCACCACTTGAATAAGGGAGTTGCATTTGTCGCGACTCCCTTTTCTGTTACTGTCTGTACAAATTGACGCCGGCAAGATACGGCAACAGCCCTTCTTATGCACCGTCGGCCGCCCCTCTTTCTGCCGAAGTACGGCAAGTATCGTTTCAAACACACTACCCGCACACCATCGCAGGAAGCGACCTACCAACAAAAAGGGATAGTCCCCCGCATAGCCGCCCAGACCGCCGTCCGGGCACGTTCATGTTATAGAAAATTCTCACCCTGTGTATAACGGGGCATCCGCAAGGTATCCGGGCCCTATGCAGCCGGTCCGAACTCTGCGTATCGCAAAGCCTCCGAACCATATTCTGTCCCGAACGAAAGGCACGGAATATGCAATAAATATCATACGGGCATATCGGCCGACCCGAGCATCAGCTCTGTACCCGCATGGCCACGGCTCCAAATACCGGACAACCGAGAAACATTAAAAACACAATCATATGGACACGAAAATAGTAATAGAAAATGCGGAAATATTCAACGGGAAAGACCCCGAAACCGTCAAAGGCAACATCCTGATTGAAAACAATCTCATCGACAAGATTTCGGCACAGCCCCTGCCGCCGGAAACGACCGCCGGAGCCACTGTTATAGACGGTACCGGAAAATTCCTTATGCCGGGCCTTATCGACGCGCACTGGCATGCCTATCTATGCTGCAACACGATGGCCGACCTGCTGGCCGGAGAACCCTCCTACACCTACCTCGTAGCCGGCCGGGAAGCGACCGCCACCCTGCTAAGAGGATTCACGACCATACGCGATGCGGGCGGCCCCGTCTTCGGATTGAAACGCGCCATAGACAACGGCGTTCTGGAAGGCCCGCGCATCTATCCGAGCGGTGCCATGATTTCCCAAACCTCGGGACACGGCGATTTCAGTCCGGTCTACGAACAGGCGCACGGCGACTGTTGCTGCGGTCTGGCACACGTCGAAGAACTCGGCGCATCCAGAGTAGTCGACGGCCCCGTCGCGGTAACGGCCGCTGTCCGGGAGAACCTGAAAAAAGGGGCCTCGCAGATAAAACTCATGGCCGGCGGAGGTGCCGCATCGCTGTACGACCCGCTGGACGTGACCGAATTCTTTGACGAAGAGCTGCAGGCGGCCGTTCGGGCCGCCGAAGATTGGGGCACCTATGTCATGGTACATGTATACAATCCGCGCGGAATAGCCCGTGCGCTGAAAGCAGGAGTGAAAAGTATCGAACACGGACACCTCATAGACGAAGCGACCATGGCGCTGCTGGCGGAGAGCGGTGCATGGCTGAGCATGCAGGCATTCGCTCTCGAAGACAACACGTACCCCTCCCCCGTTCAACAGGCCAAACATGTCCAAATCACCGAAGGTACAGACCGTACCTACAACCTGGCGAAACAATACCGTGTCAAGCTCGCCTGGGGTACCGACCTGCTTTTCAATCCTAAAAATACGAAAAACCAGAATCATGGCATCGTCAAACTCCAAAAGTGGTTCAGCAATTTCGAGATTCTGAAAATGGTGACGCACGACAACGCCCAACTGCTGGGAATGTCGGGAGCGCGGAATCCCTATCCGGGTACGCTCGGCGTCATCGAGGAGGGCGCCTTCGCCGATATGCTGGTGATAGACGGCAATCCGCTCGAAGACATCAGCCTGATAGAACATCCCGAGACCGCGTTCAAGGTAATCGTCAAAGATGGCAGCATCGTGAAAAACACGCTCGGGACACAGGAGAGCGCATGATATGCAGCACGGGCACGCCGGCATACGCCGGCCGTAAATTGCGGGAGGTGAACAATTCGCCTCCCGCAGCCTTTTATCCGCACGGCCTCTCCGCCGAAAACGACGGACATCTACATAATGGTATAACTGAAAGATACGCCGATTTTGGTAGGTCCCAGATAACTGTTCCGGCCGTGGCCGAGGAAACGACCGCACTGCTTCCAAACGTATTCGTCGTACTCCAGACTGACATACCCCACTCCTATCGTGGCCTCCACATGCCAACGCTTTCCGATACTCCACATATACCCGTACGAAAGTCCCACTCCGAACAGCGAACCTTCGTAACGCCGCGTCCCCATTCCCAGCCACTCGATACCTCCGGCATTAAAGTCGGAATAGATGAAGTTGGCACCGATAAAGTGCCCGGAAAACCGACGATAGGGCCAGAACCGAACCTCGGGCTGAACCATCCAGAACTTGAACTTCCGATTGTCCGCATAAGTCCAGGGATTATACCCGCCCGTCACCTCCAACGTAATACGCCGGTCCAACCCGACTTCGAGTCCCGCATTGAAGGATGCCGTCGCCCAGTAAAGCGCATTGGTCTTCACCGTGAGACGAGGCATCTCCCGTTCCGCTCCCCGTACCGTCTGGGCACCGAGCTCGCCATGCGGCACGGCCGCAAAGCCGAGGAGGCATAGAATCCCGTATATGACTACTCTTTTCATTTTATTGTCTGAAATTTATAACGTTCCCCCGGTCAGCCGTCCCGGAGAACCGACGCACAGCCGCAGGTCGCATCATCCGTTCTGACACACCTGTTCCACTATCCACGCCCAAAGATTGGCCGTCAGCCGGTCGAAATCCGTCGTCACCGTACCGGTTGCATTCGCCTGGGTGCTGAGACTGCCGTTCTGGTTCAGATTGGCATCGCCGAGGTAAACGATTCGGGATGTCTGATTGACACCGACAGAGAGCGTCTTCTCCTGTCCGGCAGCCGTGCTGACCAGCAGGGGCGTCACGGCCGAAGGATAATCGGAACAGTAGGCGGCATAGTTGTCCGCCCGTGAAACCACCGCGTTCTCGGCCACCTGACCGAACGGCGTCGTAAAGAAGCGTCTGTTGGCATCGGTCTGCGCCGCCCGCTTGAAATTACCGCCGATATTATTCTGATAGTAATATTTCCATGTCCCGTCCGAAGTCAGATACTGCCGCAGTTTCGCATTGGTCGCTTCGGTATCCGTGCCGACGATAAGCACACGGCCGGTATCGGCCCGCAACCATGCGAGTACCGCCTGCGCCAACTCGTCCGATATGGCCGTATTATAGGTCAGATAGATGACATCCTGTGCATTGATGATTCGTTTGATACTGTTGAATATCTCCAACACCCCCGTGCTGACCGCCTGCATCTCCACATTGGAGACCTCCGTAAAGGCGAAGCCTCCCACCACGACCGTACCGGTGGGCGAAAAATTCTTGGTATTGTCCAGTATGCGGCGCAATGCCATACCGCTGGCGGAAGAGGGCGTTCCCGTACCGAGCGAACCTATTTCATGCACCGACAGCACCCGGATGATTCGGTCTTTATACAGGCTTGGATTCTCCTGCGTCACGGTAATATCGAACGTCCACCGTCCTCCGCTGACGCGCAGCCGCGACACGACGTTCCGGTCCGTTCGGTTGTCTTGCGAAGCCGTGAACAAAAGATACGAAACCGCATCGTCCGCGCCGGCATCGCGGCCTATCGACACCGTAAAGTTACTGTTACCGGTCAGTGTAGTTCCGACTCCGGTCACTGCCGTACCCGTCGGAACGCCCGACGCATCAAGCCATTGGATGGTATAGGGTACGGTGGCCTGTACATCCACCCGTCCGCTCTTGCCGGCTACGTAACCGAGCGTCAGGGTCCGGGATGACACACCGAGATAATTGTCTCCGTCAAAATACATTTCGGTCGTGAAATCCTCCCACGCCTCTACCTGGGCCACGATACTCGTAGCACGATTCTCCGCTGCCGAAGCGGCATCACTCCAGCCCGTTCCGGTCACCTTCTTAATCCGAAAAACATATTTATGATTTCTCAATACCTGTCCGAAAGGATGACCTTCCACACCGGGATTGAAGTCGATTCTGTAATACGACAGCTCCGACGCCCCATCGTAATAGCCTCCCACCACGATGCAGGTGGCATCCGACAACTGGGCTGCCGCATCGGTTTCGCCGGCAGCCTCCGGCACGTAAATCCCGCCGACAGCCGACGGGTCGGCCTCAGCTGCCGCCACCCCGACCGGAACCGGCGACTTGCCCGCACCGGGCGGCACGGAAGGTTCCGTCACCTGCGGCGTATCGGCAGATGCGAGCCGATTAGGGGCAATTTGAATCCGGTCATTGGGCCGGTAGACGGCTACGCTCGCTATCCGGAAAGAACGGGAATCAGCATCCAGTTCCTTCTCCACATCCACACGGGCAACAGCCCGCAGCATACGGATATCGAAACGGTTTTCCACACCGGGCACCAAGCCGTTGGGAAGCGTTACCTCCCCGTACATCGGCAGGTTCCCCGTCAGCCCCGCAAAAGAACATCCCAACCCGGAACGCACCGTCGCCTCATCGCTGCCCGCAGCCGGAGCATAATTCGCAAAAGCATCGCCGTAATTGCCGGCAATCAACAATTTGACCGTCTTGTCCGTCCCCGTCAACTTGGCTTCGAACGAAGTCGTACTACCGGTAACCTGCAAACGTTCTCCTTCGGACATATACCGGTACAGATACCGGCCGTCCACTTCCTCAAAAACGAGAACCCGCACCGTCGAGATAAGGTTCTCCGCCTCCTCCGACCGGGTAGCCGCCCTTTCCCTGCCGACCGGCAGCTCTGCCTGCGGCAGACTGATTGTCAGACGTACCACCGCTTCGTCACCGGCTGTTCCGCCGCGACGGCTCGGCACATGCCACGGCGAGCAGGCAGAGCGACAGCAGCAATGTCCGCCAACCGCCCGGACGGAATCTGCCTCTACCGCAACTTCCGGACATATCGCTATTCTTATTCGTATTCATATCGTTTCCCAATTACCAAATTTCCCATTGATAGACTTCGTTCCAAGGTGTGATTTCCATACGGACGGAAATTCCCGCCTCCTGTCCGACATCTATCAACAGATTGACCGTCTGTCCGGCAGGCAGCGAAATGGGCATCCCGTCATCATCGGTCGTAACCGCCGCGACCAACCGATCTGCCGACCGGACGGTCATCCTTTCATAAAGACTTACTCCGACGCCCGTTTCGGCATCGTCCGGAGTATCGGTATGAATCATATTGAATGTCCCTACGGTCGCAAAATCGCCGTTCGGACCGAATGTTCCGGCCCTTCGGACAGTTGCCGTACCGGCCATCGGCTTCCCGTTGAAATCATACCCGTCGTTGGGCGCCTGAACGGTAAAATAATAACGCTCTTCCGGCACTCCGTCGTCCAGTCCCCTGACCGTAATGTGCATCCGGGCATTCTTGCGCACGACGGTCACCTCTTCCGGCATACCGGTTCCTGCCGACGCAAGCTGCAACTGTCCGAAAAACAGGTTGTCCGGCACGCCGTGATACGTATCGTCCTCCATAAACAGCGAAACTGCCCGATTTTCGAGCCGGCTGCCGTCGTCCGGAATATGGAACTGCTGCCCCGCCCCCACATTCGTCCATGCCGAAATACGACAGCCGGCCAGATTCCGCTCGGGAAGCATAACGGGAATGCGGTGCATGATTTCATCGCTCGTAACGGAAACATGTCCCGTATACTCCCCGGTCGGCCCAAACAGATAGAGTTCGGCACCGCCGGCCTCTCCGTTCTCCGTAATATCGCGACCGGTCACGGTATCCATGACCTTCAGGACGACCGAACGCACCGCCGTCTCCGGAGGACAGTTATCCCGATTCTCACGGATACACCCCGTCAACAGGAGGAGCAGTATACCGCCTCCAAACAACAACTGTATGATATGTATCGACCTGTTCACGACCGGATACTTCTGCAAAGCATGCCGCAGACCCTCCGGCAGGAGCTGCCTCAGCAGTTCCTGCCGGATTACGGGTGCGGCTTTTCCGCCCTGCTACCATTCTACATTCTGAATCAAATCCGTCGCCCACTCCTGAGGTTCGACGGTAACGGTCAGCGAAGCAGGGTCGGCCGGTACTTCGGGATTGTCGCTGCCGCTGCCCAGCCGCTTGAGTGTCACATTCACCACATACACGCTGTTGCGGCGGATAAAGGTTCCGTCGCTGGTGGCACCGTCGCTACCCACCGTATCGTTAATACGGAACGGAAAATAGACCGGCTGGCCGTCATAGGTTCCCGCCAAAGTTATCAGCGTGGTATTGCCGTCGCCGTTATCGCTCGGCAATACGTAAAAATAACGATTGGCATAATCGCCGGTAGAGATGGTTTCCGCTAGATAAGTTTTCACTGTACTCTTATCGCCCTGCATACCTCCATAAAAGGCATTCGGCGTATAATCCACCGAAGGCAGCCCCATCTTGACGGAACTGCGGGCTTTCATGACCATGACCTTGGTCAACGCGAATTTAGCTGCATCATGGCCTGCTTCGGGCGCTATCGTAAGCGTTCCCAATTTCACTTTGGCTACAACCCTGCTAATCGGAATGGTCGCTTCGGAGACGGTATTGGCCGACAGCACAACCGTATCTTCCCCGCTCATGAACAATCCGTCGGCGGTCGTAGCCTGTGTGTCGAGGTCAATCACATTACCGGCATCTTCAAACCAACCGTAATTGATGCTGTCCGGAAATGTAATCGCTGACGGTACATTCGCCACCACGACCACCTTTTTGGTCCCCGCAACCAGACCGGTGATGGTTTCCGAAATCTGATTCGGAGCAAACGTATGTTTCTTGTCCAACGTACCGTTGGAATTGAAGACGAATACCGTCACGTTATGCAGCTTGTTTTCTGCTTCCTTGACGGCCTCCGCATCGTCGGGCGAGCCGACCGCTTTGCTTACGGGAACCTGCCCGCTCAGGGTTACGGTAAGAGAAGCATTCTCCCCCTGTGTGAGTTCCTCCCGACCCATGCCGGTACAGGACACCGCCAAAGCGGCCCATCCCAGCAGGCACAAGCCTACCGCCCAGAGACCTGTCCTTCCAATAAAACTGTTCGTTTTCATAATCAGCTATCTTATTTATAAAATAATACAAAACCGAAACTTAATATCGTAAGACTGTTTCGGTCTACCTACAGGTCATGCAAAAACCAAACATTATTCGCCGTTTTTGAAAAATATTTTTACACCGAAAGGGAAAGCCCCCGCCGCCGACAGGCCAACCATCTCATCACCAACTTCCTCCGTCCCGTATCGATTTCTCCCCGCATCACCACCGCATACGGCAGCCACTACCATGCCTCTGTTAAACAATCAAGGGAAAGATGCAGAACCTTTCCCTTTATTGTTTGCTTTCCTCTCGGTTTTATAGGGGCATGCCGTTCTCGAACAGTTTATCCGTTACGACGAACCGATAGTGCGCTTCTTCCC
>ERZ1504461.445-NODE-445-length-9697-cov-3.263327_pt1 | contig 9697 bp, 10 predicted proteins | sample MGYA00574788_ERZ1504461 | MGnify/ENA primary metagenome ERZ1504461 (study PRJEB39906, sample SAMEA3182109) | gut metagenome | biome: human; feature: gut; material: Stool; isolation source: human stools | place: Canada | collected 2013-04-23 ...
GGCCGATGCGATGGTGCCGTTCGGAGTGCTGGACAAAGGGCAGGACGGCGAGACCTATTACGCCGTCGGCGGCTATGCCGTGGCGAAGGGCGGTGTGACCGAACTGCGTCTGTATAACCCCGTGTCGATGGAGTTCGACAGGACGCTGGCGGCGGTGCAGGGCACCGTCCGCTCGATCGCCGTCCGCCATGACGGCGGGAAGACCGAGGAGCTGTTCATGCTCTGCGACACCGGCGACGGCGGCAACCGGATCCGGGTCTACGACATGGAGTCCGGCTCGGAGCGGGTCTTGGACGGAGCCGTCCCCTGCTCCGAAATCGTACTGGCCCGATAGCATGTCCGGGATTCCGGACGGATAAAAACGGTATGCAGGCCCGGATTTTTTCCGGGCTTGTTTCGTCTTGTACGAATTTTGCGTATTTTTACACACCAAAACCGAATAGATTATGTCGATAGCATACCAATTGTCCTTCGTGCGCGGCACCCTGCCCGAGTATGTCACGCTGGTCGCCGTGTCGAAGACCCACCCCGCCGGGGCGATCCGCGAGGCCTACGATGCCGGGCACCGCATTTTCGGCGAGAGCCGTCCGCAGGAGCTGCGTGAAAAATACGACGTGCTGCCCAAGGATATCGAGTGGCACATGATCGGCCACCTGCAGACCAACAAGGTGAAGTATATCGCCCCGTTCGTGTCGCTGATCCATTCGGTCGACAGTGCGCGGCTGGCCGAAACCATCCAGCGCGAAGCCGCCAAATGCGGCCGCACGATCGAGATACTGCTCGAAATCCGCGTCGCCGACGAGGAGAGCAAATCGGGCTGGGAGCTGGATGACCTGATGCAGTACCTCCGCACGGCGCCTTTCGCGCAGATGCCGAACATCTGCGTACGCGGCGTGATGGGCATTGCGACCAATACCGACGACTGGGAGGTGATACGCCGCGACTTCAGGGAGCTGAAGCGCTGTTTCGACCTGTTGCAGCCCAATTTCGGGGCGCGGTTCAACATCCTGTCGATGGGCATGTCGCACGACTACCCCATCGCCGTCGAGTGCGGCTCGACGATGGTGCGTGTCGGGTCGCTGATATTCGGGGAGAGGGATTATTCCAAACAATGATGATATGAAGGTAGGATTTATCGGATTCGGAAACATGGCGCAGGCCCTGGCCGCAGGGCTTGCCGCATCGGGGGCTTTGCAGCCCGGGCAGATCGGCGCATGCGCCCGCGACCGGGCGAAGCTGCACCGTAATACGGAACCCCACGGGTTCCTCGCTTTCGACGATGCCGCAGGAGTCGCGGGGTTCGCCGACGTGGTGGTCGTGGCGGTGAAACCGTACCAGGTCGAAGCTGTGCTGGCCCCCGTCAAAGGGATGCTGGCGGGCAAGGTCGTCGTTTCGGTAGCCGCCGGGATGACGTTCGACCGCTACGAGGAGATCCTCGCGCCCGGGACGCATCACCTCAGCACGATTCCCAATACGCCCGTGGCAGTCTGCGAGGGTATCGTCGTCTGCGAACGCCGCCATTCGCTGTCCGAAGCCGAGTGGCAGTCGGTGCAGGCGTTGCTGTCGCATGTGGGGCTCGTGGTGACGGTGGATACCGCCCAGCTCGGCATTGCGGGGACGGTCTGCGGTTGCGGCCCGGCCTTCGTGGCGATGTTCATCGAGGCGCTGGCCGACGCTGCCGTCAAGCACGGCATCGTGCGTGCCGATGCCTACCGCATGGCCAGCCAGATGGTCGTCGGTACGGGAAAGCTGCAACTCGCCACGGGGCAGCATCCCGCCGTGATGAAGGATGCCGTCTGTTCGCCCGGCGGTACGACCATCGTCGGTGTGGGGGAGCTGGAGCGCAAGCGTTTCCGGGGAGCCGTGATCGACGCCATCGACGCCATCCAGGATAAGAAATAGGTTCGCCCGGGCGCTGCTTGTTACCCGAATTTGGTTGTCGCCCGGGAACATGCCGTTTTCCGGAGGCTTCCTGTCGCATAAACGGCACCAAACCGTTTTACCGGAATTCCGCATTGCTCTCCTCAGGGACGAGTAAAAAAGGCCGGGGCCCCAAAGCCCCGGCCTTTTTCGTCTATGTGTGGGAGCAGCCGTGCCGTATCCCATCGGCACTTCGCTGCCTACCGCACCCGCAGCGAGCGTCCGATGCGCAGCGTCGTGGTCGACTTGATGCCGTTCAGTCGGCAGATGTTTGTCACGGTCGTACCGTACTTGCGGGCGATGGCGCCCAGCGTGTCGCCCGACTTGATGCGGTGGTACTTCATGGCTGCCTTTTCGGCCGCCTCCTTCTTGTCCTGCTCTTCGTTGGCGATCTCGTCGTCGAAGTCCTGCCCGGCGTTCGAATAGATGCTGAAGAACGATTTTTTCAGCAGGAAGGTCTCGCGGCACAGCAGTCCGTTCTTGAAGTCGATGAGCCGCTCGGGGTCGAACGACTGCCCGTAATAGCGGGTCTCGAAATGCAGGTGCGGCCCCGTGCTGCGCCCCGTCGAGCCGCCCAGGCCGATGATCTGCCCGGCCTCGACCCACTGGTTGGGTTCGACCATGCGCTCCGAAAGGTGCCCGTAGTAGGTCTCCAGCCCGTTGTCGTGGCGGATGATGACCAGGTTGCCGTAGCCGCCCTTGTTATATTCCGAAATACGCACGCGGCCGCAGAACGTGGCGTAGACCGGGTCGCCCGCCTTGAGCGGCAGGTCGACGCCCTGATGCTGGCGCCGCCGCCGCGGGCCGTATTTGCCACGCGGGTGCACCGAACCCTGGTAGGGGCAGTGGTAGCTCGTGACCGAGTCCACCAGGTCGATGACCACCGATTTGGGCATCGACGACATGTCCACCTCCTTGTAGGGGAAGAGCGTTGTCGTATCCCAGTATTTCTCGAAGATGGTGCTGTCCTTGGCTATCTCGCGGTTGCGGACGTATTTCCACGTGTTGTTGCTGTAAAGCACCACCTGTATGGCGTCGTTGCCCGAATCGAGCGTGTCGATGGCCACCACGTCGTTGGTGTCGAAAATCGACTCGATCTGCTTGGGCTGGAGCCGCAGGCGCATTGCGACGATGGAGTCTATGGTCGCAGCCTCCCTGGGCGAGAGGGATGCGATGTGCAGCGAATCGGTTTTGCGTTCGGCCTGCGGCGCTGCGGCCGATGCCGAGAGTGCCGCAATGGCGGCCATATAGGTGAGGCAGTATTTTTTCATCTGTATTTTATTGTTGTCGGATAAATTCTTCGGCAGCTTCCAGCGCCTTGTAAAATTCCTCGCCGAAACGGCGCACGATCGGTTCGCGCAACGCCTTGTAGACCGGGATTCCCAGCCTGCGGCCGCATTCGCGCGCCGGGGCGCAGACCGACCAGCGGTGGTAGTTGAGCCCTGCCGTGCCGTTCGAAAACCGCACGACGCGGATCGGATAGAGGTGGCATGAGATCGGTTTGCGGAAGGCGGTCTTGCCCTCCAGCCACGCCTTTTCGATGGCGCAGAGCGTGATGCCGTTCTCCGAGTAGGTGTAGGCGCATTCCGCGTCGCCGACCAGCGGCGTGGTCAGGTCGCCGTCTTCGTCGATGACCATGAAGCCCTGCCGCTCGACGGCCTCGATGCCCTCGGGCGTCATATAGGGCTTGTAGGCCGCATATTCGCGTTCGAGTATGCCGACCTCCTCCGCTTCGAGCGGCGCCCCGGCATTCCCCTCGACGCAGCAGATACCCTTGCACTGCGCGATGTCGCAGGCGAAACATTCGCGCAGCAGGTCTGCGCTCACGATTTTGTCGTCGATTTCGATCATTTGCGGCAGGTGTCGGCGATAATCAGGTCGAACATCTCCCCCAGCGACATGCCCATGGCCCGTGCTTGCTTGGGGACGATGCTCCCGGCGCTCATGCCGGGGATGGAGTTGATCTCGATCAGGTAGGGTTTGCCTTCGGGCGTGACGATGAAATCGACGCGTACGACACCCGAGCAGCGGCATGCCCTGTAAGCGATGCGGGTCATGCGGTGCAGTTCTTCCGCAATTTCCGGGGCGATGTCGGCGGGGGTTATCTCGTCCGAATAGCCTTCGGTGTATTTGGCCTGGTAGTCGAAGAAATCCTTTTTCGATACGATCTCCGTGATCGGGAACAGGTATTCCCTGCCTCCGGCCACCATCATGCCGCAGCCCATTTCACGGCCCGCGATGCACTCTTCGATCAGCACCTCGTCGCTTTGGGCGAAGGCCGCCTCGATGGCGGGCAGCACCTCGTCGCGCGTATGGACTTTCGTCACGCCGAACGAGCTGCCGCTGGCGTTGGGCTTGATGAAGAGCGGCAGTCCGAACTCCGCGACCACCCTGTCCGGGTCGGCCGTTTCGCCCTTGCGGAGGAAAATCTCGCGGGCGAGGTTGATACCCTGCCCCGCTACGGTGCGCTTGGTGGTGATCTTGTCGAAGGTGATGACCGACGAGGTCATCGAGCACGACGAATAAGGGACGCCCATCATGTCGAGGTAGCCTTGCAGTTTGCCGTCCTCGCCGGGCGTGCCGTGGATGATGATCAGGGCGTAGTCGAACGCTTTGCGCTCGTCTTCCACCGTGAGCGAAAAATCGTTCTTGTCGACCTGCCACTCGCGTCCGTCGGGGGCTGTGTAGTGCCAGTCGCGGTGGTGGAGGTCGATGACCGTGATGTCGTATTTCGTGTGGTCGAGCGCCGCCTCGATCTGTGCGGCGCTCTGGAGCGCGATCCCCCGTTCGGGCGAATCGCCGCCCGCCATGAGGGCAATCTTCAGGCGTGTCATTGTCAGGGGTTGTATATGTCTTTATATCTGAATTCCAGTATTTCCTGTACCATTTGTGCATACTGCCGCGCCTCGGCGTGGCTGTCGTCTGCTTGCAGTACGCGGTTGAAGTCGTTGAGGGCTGCACCCCACTCGTTGAGGCGGTAGTGGAGCTTGCCCCGTTCCATGTAGAGCGCCGTGTTTTCCGGATCGGCGGCGATCTGTGCCGTCAGGGCCGATTTGCGGGCTGTCGGGTTCCACAGCCCCTTGCGGCGGATGTGGTCGGCGACGCCCTTGTCGAGCATCTGCGAGACATCCTCGCCCCGCCCGATGCGCCCGCGGATTTGGGTCGCGGAAAAATCCTGCAGCGGGGCGTCTTCCAGCACCGTGATGCGGCCGGGGAACCTGTCCACCCTTTCGCCGCGGCGGGGATAGACGTATACCGGGTATTCGAGGATGCGGTCGTACTCTTTCCAGCCGTCGAGCCGTTCTATCTGGTCGGCGCCCATGAGGATCGAGAACTTCATATCCGCGCCGTGGTTCTCGGCCAGGTAGCGCAGCGTGTCGATCGTATACGACGGCTTGGGCAGCAGAAATTCGACGACCGAGGGTTTTATCCGGTCGGGATAGCGCGACGCCGCGCAGGCCGCCTCGGCCATTTCGAACCGATCCATCTCGGGGGCCAGCTCTTCGGCCTGTTTATAGGGGCTCTGGGGCGAAACGACGAGCACCAGCTCGTCGCACAGTCCTTTTTCCACGGCGTATTCCGCCAGGGCGATGTGCCCTTTATGGATGGGGTTGAACGACCCGAAATAGAGCATGACGCGTTTCATGGCTGCCGTGCGATGAATTGGTCGATGATCGCAGTCGTTTCGCGGATCGCCTCGTCGAGCGAGTCGTTTACGACGATGTGGTCGAATTCGGGGGCTTTCGTCAGTTCGAATTCGGCCTTCGCCACACGGCGGTCTATCACTTCCGGGGCGTCCGTGCCGCGGCATACGAGCCTGCGGCGCAGCTCCCCGATCGAGGGCGGCATGACGAATATCGAGCAGGCGTCGTCGCCGAAGATGCGTTTGAGGTTGATCCCCCCGATGACGTCCACGTCGAAGACGATGATGTTGCCCTTGGCCCAGATGCGTTCCACCTCCGAGCGCAGCGTGCCGTAGCAAGTGCCCTGGTAGACCTCTTCCCACTCCACGAAACGGTTTTCCGCGACGGCGCGCATGAACTCTTCGTGCGTCATGAAGTGGTAGTCGCAACCGTGGCGCTCGCAGCCGCGGGGTGCGCGGCTGGTCGCCGATACCGAAAATTCGAACTGCGGGAACCGTTTCAGCAATTCGCGTACGATGGTCGTCTTCCCGGAACCGCTCGGCGCGGAGAATATGATAACCTTGCCCATTATAATATGTTCAGTACCTGTTCTTTGATCTTCTCCAGCTCGTCCTTCATCTTAACTACGAGTATCTGGATGTTCGATTCGTTGGCCTTCGAGCCCATCGTGTTGATTTCGCGGCCCATCTCCTGTGCGATGAAGCCCAGTTTGCGGCCTGCGCCCTCCTCTTGGGCGGCCACCTCGCGGAAATACCTGCAGTGGTTGGCCAGGCGTACCTTCTCTTCGGTGATATCGAGTTTTTCGAGGTAGAAGATCATCTCCTGCTCCAGCCGGTTGCGGTCGACGTCTATCTGCAGCTTTTCGAGGTTTTCCAGCAGGCGGGCCCTGACCGTCTCCGTGCGGGCCTTTTCGAAAGGCACGACCTCCTGTTTGTAGCCTTCGATCTTGTCCACGCGGCCCAGCAGGTCGGCGATCAGGATCGCGCCTTCCTGCAGGCGGAACGCGTCGAGCTGCGCCACGGCGGCTTCGGTGGCGGCGACCAGCGCCGCGTGTTCTTCGTCGGAGATGCTCTCCGCTTCGGTCGATACGACCTCCGGCAGGCGCATGATGGCCTGCAGGGCAGCGCTGTCCCATCCGATCCCCGCATAGTTGAGTTGGGCGTTTCGCGCCGCGTCGCGCAGTTGCCCGGCATAGGCGGCGAATACCTCTTTATTAATACGCGCCGGGGTCTCCACGGTCTGCGATTCGACGGTCACGAAGACATCGACCTTGCCGCGCAGTACCGTACGGGTGATGATATTGCGGATTTCGTATTCCGACTGGCGGTAAACGGCCGGAAGCCGCAGCCCGAGGTCGAGCTGTTTGGAGTTGAGCGAGCGGATTTCGACCGTGATCTTCTTATTTTGCAGCGTGGCTTCGCCCTTGCCGAAGCCCGTCATGGATTTTACCATTTGCGGAGGATGTTAAGTTTGGGCAAAAGTAATAAAAACAATTCAAAATGCCGAGCGTTCGGGACGCCGAGTGAAATTTCTTTGAACAAGTTTTGCACAACTGTTGTATTCTCAGGAATATTTTATTTATATTTGTGTTAGCAAACTAACAGGCTGGAGTCCGAAACACTAAATTCACATCCGAATATTATGAAAAAGCACAATTTCAACGCGGGACCCTCGATCCTCGCAGACGAAGTCATCCAGAACGCAGCAAAAGCTATCGTAGATTTCAACGGTTCGGGCCTTTCCCTGCTTTCGATTTCGCACCGGACGAAGGATTTCGAGAACGTGATGGCCGAGGCCGACGCGCTCTTCCGTGAGTTGCTCGGCATCCCCGACAACTACAAGATCTTCTATATCGGCGGCGGTGCCAGCACGTTCTTCTACGAAGTGCCCGCCAACTTCCTGGGCAGGAAGGCAGGCTATGTGAATACCGGTGTCTGGGCCAAGAAGGCCATCAAGGAAGCTAAGCGTTACGGCGAGGTCGAGTTGCTCGCTTCGTCCGAAGACCGCAATTTCACCTACATCCCCAAGGGTTTCGCGATCCCGGCCGATCTGGACTATGTGCATATCACCTCCAACAATACGATCTACGGCACCGAGTACCACGAAGACCTCGCTTCGCCCGTGCCCCTGATCGCCGACATGTCGTCGGACATCCTTTCCCGCCCGGTCGACGTTACGAAATACGCCATGATTTACGGCGGTGCGCAGAAGAACCTCGCCCCGGCCGGCGTGGCGTTCGCCATCATCCGCGAGGACATGCTCGACCGTGTCGTGCGCGACCTGCCGACGATGGTTGCGTTCCGCACCCATGTCGAGAACGGCTCGATGTTCAACACGCCCCCCGTATTCCCGATCTACGTGCTCATGGAGACCCTCCGCTGGCTCAAGTCGATCGGCGGCGTACCCGAAATCTACCGCCGCAACAAGGAGAAGGCCGCCCTGCTGTACGACGAGATCGACCGCAACCCGCTGTTCCGCGGTACGGTCGACAAGCAGGATCGCTCGCTGATGAACATCTGCTTCGTGATGGCCGACGGCTACGAGGAACGTGGTATCGTGGGCATCAAGGGCCACCGCCTGGTGGGCGGCTTCCGCGCATCGTGCTACAACGCACTTCCGAAGGAAAGCGTCGAGGTGCTCGTAGAGTGCATGCAGGAGTTCGCCGCCAAACACGCGAAATAACGGACGGCCATGGCGCATTTCTTTACGTTCACTCCGAAGAAAAAGGCGGCCACGGACATCGATTTTATTCATCTGATAGAAAGTACAGGTATGAAAATATTAGTTGCGACCGAAAAGCCTTTTGCCAAGGAGGCTGTCGACGGCATCCGCAGGATCGTCGAGGACGCGGGCTATGAACTGGCCCTGCTTGAAAAATATACCGACAAGGCCCAATTGCTGGCCGCCGTGGCCGATGTCGATGCGCTCATTGTCCGCAGCGACAAGGTGACGGCCGAAGTCATCGGGGCGGCGAAGAACCTCAAAATCGTGGTTCGTGCCGGTGCGGGTTACGACAACGTGGATCTCGCGGCCGCCACGGCGCGCGGTATCGTGGTGATGAATACCCCGGGGCAGAACTCCAACGCCGTGGCCGAGCTGGCGCTCGCCATGATGGTCTTCATGTCGCGCAACCGCTTTACGCCCGGTACGGGTTCGGAGATACAGGGCAAGACCCTCGGCATCCACGCCTACGGCAATGTGGGCAAACTCGTGGGGCGCAAGGGTAAGGCGCTGGGCATGAACGTCATCGCCTACGACCCCTTCATCACGGATGCGGCGGTGTTCGAAGCCGACGGTGTGAAGAAGGTGGATTCCCTCGAAGATTTGTACAGGCAGGCCGATTTCCTGTCGCTGCACATCCCGGCTACGGAGCAAACCCGCGGCTCGATCGGCTACGAACTGCTGATGTCGATGCCCAAGGGTGCCACGCTGGTCAACACCGCCCGCAAGGAGGTGATCGACGAACAGGGTGTCGTGCGTGCGCTGACTGAACGCGAAGACCTGAAATACATTACCGACATCGCTGCCGGGAACCAGGCCGAGCTGGACGAGAAATTCGGCAAGCGGGTGTTTGCCACCGCCAAAAAGATGGGGGCCGAGACCGCCGAGGCCAATATCAACGCGGGTCTGGCCGCAGCCACCCAAATCGTCGATTTTTTCAGGAACGGCAATACGCGGTTCCAGGTGAACAAATAGCGGATAACGGTGCGTGAAAGGCGGGAGCGAAGGCTGCGCCCGCCTTTTTCGCTTTAATACATTAATTCATATGGTGAAAATCAAACCTTTTTGCGGGATACGTCCCCCGAAACAGTATGCGTCCGAAGTGGCGTCGCGCCCCTATGACGTGTTGAATTCCGCCGAGGCCAAGGCCGAGGCCACCGAACGCTCGTTGCTGCACATCATCAAGCCCGAAATAGATTTCGAGCCTATTGCCGACGAACATTCGCAGGAGGTTTACGACAAGGCGGTCGAGAATTTCCGTGCATGGCGTGAGAAGGGCTGGCTCGAACAGGATCCCGGGGAGTATTATTACATCTATGCGCAGACGATGGACGGCCGCACGCAATACGGACTGACCATGTGCTGCCATTACGACTGTCTCTTATACCCATCTCCGAGCCCACGAGACTAAG
>ERZ1504461.465-NODE-465-length-9447-cov-2.765439_pt1 | contig 9447 bp, 4 predicted proteins | sample MGYA00574788_ERZ1504461 | MGnify/ENA primary metagenome ERZ1504461 (study PRJEB39906, sample SAMEA3182109) | gut metagenome | biome: human; feature: gut; material: Stool; isolation source: human stools | place: Canada | collected 2013-04-23 ...
AAGCCGTAACAATGGTAAGCGTTTTGACTGGTCACTGAACAACACTTTGACTTGGGATAAAACTTTTCTTGAGAAGCACCATTTTACAGTGACACTAGTACAGGAAGCTGAAGAACGACGTTCATGGGGTGACAATTTGAGTGCCAACAACTTACAACCGACTGATGCTTTGGGCTTCCATTATGTAAAAGCAGGTGACAAAGAATCCAGTGCTTTCAGTTCGGATGATGGACATGAAACCGCTGACGGTATGCTTGCACGCCTGTTCTACTCGTATGATGACCGATATATGTTTACCGGCTCTATACGCCGCGACGGTTATTCAGCTTTTGGTACTTCCAATCCGCGTGCAACTTTCTATTCAACCGCCTTCGGATGGACTTTCACAAATGAGAAATTTTTCAATTGGGAACCGATGAGTTTCGGTAAGCTGAGATTTTCTTGGGGACAGAATGGTAACCGTTCATTGGCTAATCCCTATATTGCTCTTGCCGACCTGGGCTCAGGTACCGGAGGTACTTATGGTTATGTAGACGCAAGTGGTAATACGACAGAATATCGTTACTTTACAATGAACCGTCTGGCCAATACGCATCTGCAATGGGAAAAGACCACTGCCTGGAACATTGGTTTAGATTTTGGCTTTCTGAATAACCGTATCAGTGGTAGTGTTGAGTATTATCACATGCCTACTACACAGATGATTATGAATCAGTCCTTACCCGGATTTTCCGGTTTTGGTTCAGTCACTACCAACTTGGGAGAGGTGCAGAACCGTGGTGTGGAAATCTCATTAAGTACAACAAATATTAAAAATGATGTGCTGGAATGGAATACTACGATAGGCTTTTCATTCAATAAGAATGAAATCAAGCATCTGTATTATGAGTATGAAAATGTGCTTAATGCTCAAGGTGAAGTAATAGGTACTAAAGAAAGAGATGATATTTCCAATAAATGGTTTATCGGACAGCCTATTGGGGCTATCTGGGATTATAAAGTAACCGGTATCTGGCAGAAAGATGAAGTGGAAGAAGCTGCCAAGTATGGACAGCGTCCGGGTGACCCTAAGGTATGGAACAATCCTGATAATGATAAAGTAAATGCAGACGGTAGTGTTACTATCGTGTATGACAATGATGACAAGCAATTCCTGGGACAAAGCAGTCCGAAAGTGAATTGGTCTATGCGTAATGAATTTACTTTCTTCAAAGATCTAACTTTCTCATTCAATATTTATTCAAAGATGGGGCATGAGAGTCTGGAAACAGATTACCTGAATAAAGATAATGCAGGCTCAAAAGTGACGAATGGTCAGAATGTATATGCTAAGAAGGGATATTGGACTGTAGATAATCCGACCAATGAATATGGACGCTTAGATGCACAAGGTCCGTCGGGAGTGACTACACCGGGCAAATTACATAATCGTTCATTCATTCGTCTGGACAACATTTCACTTGCCTATAAACTGCCCAAGAAGTTCATTTCACGCTGGAGTATAGAAAAGGCGATTATTAGCGGAAGCATCAAGAATGTTGCAGTCTGGGCTAAAGACTGGAAATACTGGGACCCTGAAACCGGTGGTTTGGCTCCGAGAACCTTTAATATTGGATTAACTTTAACTCTTTAATTACATAACGGATATGAAAAAGATAAAAAATATAGCATTGATAGGTATGATTGCTGTCGGTGCGTTGTGTTCTTCTTGTTCAGAAGACTTCCTGAAACCGGACCCGCTTTCATTCTATGAACCTGAACAAACCTTTACTACTGAAGCCGGATTGCGCTCTGTTGTAGCTACGCTGGATAGACACTTGCGCAATTACTGGACCTATTATCAAGCTGCCAATCTGGTAACTCCTTTCTATACATTGTTTATGCATACCGATTTAGCTGTTGCCGGAAAAACGGATCAGAGTACTATCTGGGCAGATCCATCCGAACGCCTGACTCCTTCGGACGGAATGGGCGGCGGAGGCAGCGAAGTGAATCAGTTCTCGTATTTCTGGGGTGAAACTTATACAGGTATAAAATCAGCTAATACGATAACCAGCTATATCGGCAAAATTAAGGATATGGACGAAGCTTCCAGAAATAAATACATTGGTTGGGCTTATTTTCATCGGGCATATCGTTACTTGTCATTGGTCTTTATGTTTAAGGATGTCCCATTGGTGACAAAGATTATAGAAGGTCCGAAGTTCGACTATAAAACAACTTCCCGTGAGGCCATTCTTGCGAAGATGGTTGAGGATATGGAATTTGCCGTACAGTGGGTTCCGGAACAAAAGGATATGAAAGAGATCGGTCTGGTCAATAAGGGAGCTTGCCGCATGTTACTTTCTAAACTTTATCTGGCAACCGGACAGTGGGAGAAGGCTATTCAGCAGCTGAATGAAGTGATAGATAACTCCGGTTATTCGTTGATGACGAATACCTTTGGTACTTTTGTCACTCCTTTCAATACAGAAACGTGGCCTATTCAACGCAATGTGATCTGGGATTTGCACCGACCTGAAAATAAGTTGATAGCCGAAAATAAAGAAGTGATACTGGGTATGCCTAATCGCGGTATCGGTTCATCGAATTCTTTTGTTGCTTTCAATACAATGCGTGCTCTGGGTCCATTGTGGGATGACAAGAGTAATCTATTGGACCCTAATGGAGTACAAGCTGTGAAAAGTTTTGCTCGTAGCGATAAGAATTATGACTCTAAATATGATTATAATCGCTCGATAGGTCGTGGTACAGGTTATTTGCACCCTACTTATTACTCTCAATATGGTATGTGGGAAGTGAATGGAGTAGATGATGAGGGAGATTTGAGACGTAGTACAAAGAGCGGAAACTGGATGATGATGGATTCTGTCAGGGTCAATAATCCTTCTTCCAAATATTATGGTCAGTATCTTCAGAAGTCTTGGTGTAAGGATACAATCCGTGACTGGTTCGGATGGCCTCACTATAAAATCTATTTAATGGACCAGAATGCCGAGGCGAAAGAAAGTAGTACACAGTTCAATGGCGCTTCCAGCAGCTCCACTACAAGTGGCATAGCCGACTGGTATTGCTACCGTCTGGCAGAGGCTTATTTGCTGCGTGCTGAAGCAAAATTTTATAATGGCGATCCTGCCGGTGCTGCTCTGGATGTAAACAAAGTGAGGGAGAGAGCTCAGTGCAAACAGCTTTACACAACTGTAACCATTGGAGATATCATGGATGAGCGTGCACGTGAATTGTATCTGGAAGAATGGCGCTATCTTGAATTGAGTCGTGTGTCTTATTGCCTTGCCCTAAGCGGAAAACCGGATGAATGGGGAAATACGTATGATGTGAATACTTATGATAAACAGGAAGGTACAGACCCGAATGGTGGAAGTTATTGGTATCAACGCATTATGCATTACAATGAATTCTATAATAAAAATCCGGAGTTGATTGTGAAGAACCATAAATATACCATTGACAAGCGTAATCTGTATTTGCCTATTCCACAATCAGCTATTGATGCCAATCGTTTGGGAAAACTACGCCAGAATTATGGCTATGACAAATATGATGACAGTGTGCCGATGTGGGGAAACTGGCAGGAGGCTGTAGCCGACGAAGATAACCTGTCTAACTAAATTGGGCTTCGGCTCTTCTGAGTAGTAAATTCGCATTTTTTCAATAGGTATTATAAGGAACGGGGTGATCGTTCTTTTCTTGAGATCACCCCGTTTTCATTTGTATCAATCAATATAGAATCAAGTATGAATAGAATAACAATGAAAGGACTGTTTTTTGCTTTTCTGACTCTTATTTTTTGTTCCGGATATTTTCCGTGTGCAGCAACCGAACTTCCGAAGGTGTCCGATGTGTCCGGTATTATCCATAAAGTGAACAGATACTGGCAAACTACGCATCCTAAACATAGTTGGTCATTCTGGGATCATGCTGCCTATCATACCGGAAACATGGAAGCTTATTTCCTGACAGGGGATACCGCTTACTACAATTATTCTGAAGCATGGGCTGGGCATAATCAGTGGATGGGAGCCAGAAGCAAAGATAAGTCTAAATGGAAATCCGGCTATGGTGAAAGTAATGAATATGTTCTGTTTGGCGATTATCAGGTGTGTTTTCAGACATATATCGACCTTTATACTGTGGAGCCTGACGAACGGAAAATAGCCCGTGCCCGCGAGGTTATGGAATATGAAATGAGTACCGATCGCTCCGATTATTGGTGGTGGGCTGATGGACTCTATATGGTGATGCCCGTTATGACTAAACTGTATAAGGTGACCGGAAATCCGCTTTATTTGGAGAAGCTGCATGAGTACTGGGAATATGCCAATAGCATTATGTATGACGCAGAGGCTGGTCTGTATTATCGTGATGCGAAGTATGTCTATCCTAAACATAAAAGTGTAAATGGTAAAAAGGACTTTTGGGCGCGTGGTGATGGCTGGGTACTGGCTGCATTGGCCAAAGTGCTGAAAGACTTGCCTCAAGATGATAAATACCGGTCAGAATATGTCGACCGTTTTCGGACAATGGCTAAAGCCGTAGTCGCCTGTCAACAACCGGAAGGTTATTGGACCCGAAGCATGCTCGATCCGCAACATGCTCCCGGGCCGGAAACCAGTGGAACAGCTTTCTTCACCTATGGTCTGCTGTGGGGCGTCAATAATGATTTATTGGATAGAGAAACTTATGAACCGGTAGTATTGAAAGCATGGGAATATCTTGCTACAGTGGCTTTGCAACCGAATGGGCATGTAGGCTATGTACAACCTATTGGTGAGAAAGCTATCCCCGGACAAGTGGTGGATGCTAATTCTACTGCCAATTTTGGTGTAGGTGCTTTCTTATTGGCTCCTTGTGAAATGGTACGTTTCATCGAAGATGCGCCTATCGTCAATGAAGGATATCAGGTGACGGATAAAGGTGCCTGGTGTTGGTTTGCCGATCCTCGTGCCTTGCATTATAAAAGTAAAGATGGCAGTATAGACCGAACCTATATCGGCTACATTGATACTCATGGAAATATAAAAGCCATGCAATATGATTTTCATAAAAAGCAGCAGAAAGAAGTCCTTATCCGTTCCTGCTTCCAGCCGGATGATCATGATAACCCGACTTTCCTGATACTGCCTGATGAGCGTGTCATGATATTCTATTCGCGCCATACGGATGAACGTTGTTTTTACTATCGCATCTCGCGGGAACCGGGTGACATTACAACTTTAAGAGAAGAGAAGAAAATTATCACTGAGAATAACACCACCTATCCTTCTCCCTTTATTCTTTCCGATGATCCGGATCACATCTATCTTTGCTGGCGTGGAATAGGCTGGCATCCTACGATTGCCAAGTTATCCCTACCGGATAAAAAAGATAATATAAACGTGGAGTGGGGACCTTACCAATTGGTACAGTCTACCGGAGCGCGTCCCTATGCCAAATATACGTCGAATGGAAAAGATAAGATTCTTTTCACTTATACTACAGGACATCCTGATCAGGAGAGTCCAAATTTCTTATATTTCAATTATATCGATATACACACTTTGCAACTGGAAGATGTGAAGGGAAATGTGCTTTCGACCATAGCCGATGGCCCGTTTCAGATAAATAAAAGAAGTGAGTATGTAGAACAGTATCCTTATACGGTGGTAGATAGTCCTGAAGAGCGTGACTGGGTATGGCAGATAGCCATCGACAAACCGGGGAATCCTGTTATTGCCATGGTTCGTATCAGTGAAGACAAAACCTCACACAATTATTATTATGCCCACTGGACAGGAAAAGAATGGAAAAAGAACTTTCTGGCTCATGCCGGCGGACATTTTCATCAAAGTTCTTATATCGAGAAGTGCTACAGTGGCGGAATGACTATTGATCCTGCACAGACAAATGTGATTTATTGTTCTGTTCCCGTAGAAGGCAAATATGGACGGAAATATGAGATACAGAAATATATGCTGAATGATGGGGGAGATGTGGTTGCCGTTGAGGCTGTTACCCGTAATTCCCGGTACAATAATGTGCGTCCCTATATTATTCCTGATTCGGAAGATACTCCGTTACGGCTGACATGGATGCATGGCAATTACTATGACTGGATTGTAAGTGCCACACATCCGCTGGGGTATTGTACTGCGATTCATTCCGATTTTCGAGGTTTCCCTGTTAAGACTGAAACAGAGAATATTGAGATGACAGTTGAACAAGCTAAGGATTTTAAATTTGATCTTAAGGAAGACTTTGTAATTTCCGTAACCCTGAAGCCTGATACGGTAAAATATCGTGGTTGTCTGTTGCAATTTGGAAAACTGGGGTATTATCTGAATGCCAATACTATGAAACCAGAGGTACGTTATCAAAGAAAAGTATATACCAGTACCAATATGCTGGGAACAGCTGATACTTGGGCAATCATGCCACGTGGTACGAATGGTAAATGGTATGTTCCGCAGAAATACTCCGAGTTACGTTTAAAGTTGGAATATAAGAACGGTATTTTGTGTACTTATGTTAACGGTCTGCTTGATCAGACCATTGAACTATTGCCATTTGTCAGGTGATATTAACGCCCCCATGTTAATTCAATATTGGTCTTTACGATAAAAACAGTCAAGGATACTATATAACCATAATTTAAGTATACACATCAATGAAATCAAATATACTAATTCTCTTTTGTTGTTTCTTGTTTTTGGCGTCCTGCCAAGCTCCTTCTATTGAAGAGTACACTCTGCTTCCTCACCCAGTGGATATCAAATATATACCGGGAATGGTGAAACTAAAAACGCAACCGACACTTGTTTATCCGGGTGAACTGGCAAATGAAGCATTACTGCTCCAATGTTACTTGTCTTCTGATTTCTCTGTCCAGGCCACATTAAAGAAAAATAAGAAAAAGGGAGATATTATATTACAGTTAGATCCGGCAGTATTACCAGAACAGGCGGAAGGTTATATCTTAGATGCTACTTCTGGGAATATAGTACTTAAAGCCAATTCTCCTGCGGGTATATTAAATGCTATCCAGACATTCCGACAGGTTCTCAAAGTAAAAGACGGCAGGCTGATTGTACAGAAATCAACTCTTACGGATTATCCCGTTTTATCATGGCGTGCTTTCATGTTGGACGAAGGACGCTATTTTAAAGGGAAGGAGGTCGTTTTTGATTTGCTGGATGAGATGGCGGCATTGAAGATGAATGTCTTTCACTGGCACTTGACAGACGACCAGGGCTGGCGCATAGAGATAAAGAAATACCCCAAACTAACGGAGATTGGTGCATGGCGTGACTCTTCAGAAATAGACCATTTTGGCAGCAATCGATATGATGGTAGACGCCATGGAGGTTTTTATACCCAGGAAGAGATTAAAGAAGTAGTAGATTATGCAGCGAAAAGGAATATTACTGTTATCCCGGAAATAGAGATGCCCGGGCATGCCAGTGCCGCCATTGCCGCTTACCCTTGGCTGGGGACAAGTGGAAAACAAATCAAAGTTCCTGGTAAGTTCGGAGTGCAATATGATATCTTTAATGTGGCTGATCCACGTGTGATACACTTCTTGAACGATGTAATGGATGAAGTGATAAGTTTGTTTCCGGCTCCTATATTCCATGTTGGAGGTGATGAAGTGAGATACGATCAATGGAAAGAGTCCACACTTGTTCGGGAATATATGAGGAAGAATGATTTGAGGACTCCTGCCGAATTACAAGTGTTCTTCACAAACAATGTGTCTAATATATTGGCTTCTAAAGGTCGTCGGATGATGGGTTGGAATGAAATAACCGGTGATAAACTGCATGAGTTCCAATCGGAAACAGATACGAAAGGAAAGCAAAAGTTGGCTCCGGGAACAATCGTGCATTGCTGGAAAGGAGATCCTAAATTAATCAAGGAAGCTATAGAGAAAGGATATGACGTGGTAAATTCCTATCATTCGTATACTTATCTGGACTATACTTATGAAGCTATTCCACTGGAGAAAGCTTATAATTTTAATCCTGTGCCGGAAGGTCTGACAGAGAAACAAAAGGGTAAGGTACTTGGGCTGGGCTGTCAGATGTGGGGAGAGTTTATCCCGACGGTGAACAGTATGAACTTGAAAATCTATCCGCGCTTGGCTGCCTATGCTGAAGCCGGTTGGACTCAATCTTCTAATAAGGATTACAATCGTTTTCTGAATGTATTGGATGCATTCTTGAAGAAATGGAAACAGGAAGGGATTATTATCGAAGAGAATAGTGCATGGTAAGAAATACCGGAGAGGGGCATATTGGATTAATGCCCCTTTTTCTTTATCGGCAATCGTGGAAACAACTTCCTGAACCGTACCAAATGTGTCGTAATATTGCTTCCGGCTATAATAAACGTCACAGCCAGGATAATCAATATAATTCCGCAACACAATCTGGGTGTCAGACTTTCCCCGAAGATTGTTACTCCGAAGAATACAGCCGTTACAGGTTCCAAAGCTCCGAGGATGGCTGTAGGGGTAGAACCTATATATTGCACAGCTTGCGTAGTACAGAGGAAGGATATGGCTGTAGGGAAGATTGCTAATGCAATCAGGTTCCCCCATAAATACCATTTATCGACAACATGCAGGCTCTGCCCGAAATCTACACGGACTAAAAAGAGCGACAGACCGAAAAGTAATACATAAAAAGTAACTTTAAGCGTTGCCACATCCTTTAATATCGGTCGGTTTACCCCTACGATATAAATAGCATAGGAGAGGGCCGATGCCATGACTAACCCAACACCAACCAGACTAAGCGTTGTACCGTCTCCTCCTTTATATAGTAACCCAATACCACTTAAAGCCAGAAAGATACATAAGACTGTTTGTAATGTGATTTTCTCTTTGAAAGCGACAGCCATAATCAGTGCCACCAAAATAGGATAGACAAACAGTATTGTTGAGGCAATACCGGCTTCCATATAGTTATAGCTTTGAAACAGGGTAAGAGAAGAAATGGCGACCAACCATCCCAGTATGACTAACGGCAATATTTCTTTCCGCTTTAGACTGAAACTTCTACCTCTCGCTTTGAGCATAATCCCCAGGATGGGAATGGCAAACAGATATCTGAAGAAAAGAACAGAATCCGGATTCATTCCTTCCTTATATAGTGGAAGGGTAAAGAGGGGGTTCATACCATAAGTGGCGGCAGCAACGGCTCCCAATATATATCCTTTGACCTTTGTATTCATAAACACTAAATAATTTCTTAGTTCTGGTTTTCTTTGGGGGTGCAAAGGTAAATCTTTCCTTTATATATTGTCATTACAAACCTCTTAATTTTTGCTTTTTCCTGCCTTGGATGACTTCAGTTTTCGTATTCTCAAAATATTATTTATCTTTGCGCCATGACAAAGACATTCAAATCGGATTTGGTTTAATAAACAATCTGTGTTTCTGATACAGAT
>ERZ1504461.512-NODE-512-length-9019-cov-3.360107_pt1 | contig 9019 bp, 6 predicted proteins | sample MGYA00574788_ERZ1504461 | MGnify/ENA primary metagenome ERZ1504461 (study PRJEB39906, sample SAMEA3182109) | gut metagenome | biome: human; feature: gut; material: Stool; isolation source: human stools | place: Canada | collected 2013-04-23 ...
GCGTATCAGCGGCCGATGGTCAGCGCCACGCCCGCCGTGACCCACGCCCCGGGCAGCGGGATGCCGCCCAGGTCGCAGTAGCGGGAATCGGTGATGTTCGTCGCATCGACATAAAGCCGGCAGATGCCTTTCTCCCACTGGAGGCGGCCGTCGAGCAGAAAATAAGGCTCGTAATCGCGCACCTCGGAGAGGGACGGGTCGCCCGGCACGGGATAGTGCGTGTAGCTGCCGTTGCGGTCGTAGACCGACGCCGTGAGTGCCAGCGACATGCGGCGCAGGAAATGCACCTCGACGGCCAGCGCCGCCTTGTGGCGCATGTAATCCATCGCCCCCTTGGCGATGATGTCGCTGTTGCGGTCAGTAGTAATATAACCGTAGGAAAGCGTCACGCGGCGCAGAAAGCCGTCGGCGACCGTATAACCGCCCGAAAGCTCGATGCCGTAGGTGTCGAGGCGGCTGGTCTGCTCGGAGTGCCACTTGTCGCCCATATCCTCACGCCACACCCAGTCGATGATGTCGCGGCCGGCACGATAGTAGGTCTGCAGCGACAACCTCCAGCTGTTCTTCATATAACCGGTATCAAACAGATAAGTGACAGCACTTTCCGGCGTCAGGTCAAGGTTGTTGATCTGTGCCGGGGAAGTATAGTAAAGGTCGGTGAAGGTCGGCAGGCGCATCGACTGGAACGCCCCGATGCCGAGGTGCAGCCCCGCGGCGGGCGTATAGCCGCCCGAGAGGCTCCACAGCGCCGAAGTGCCGTAGGGCGTGAGGCTGATGCCCGCAGAAGCCGCGAGGTCGAACCGCCGCCACTGTTTGGCATGGCGCAGCCAGAGGTTGCCCGTACTGCGCGCCTTGGCGTGCGTGTAGCGGCCGTGCGGCCGGGAGAGCGCCTCGCCGAGATTGGTGCTGTAAATGTGGTTGAAGGCATAATCGCCGCCGAGCGAGGTCGTACCCGCCCGCCAGTCGTAATCGGCCCACAGCCGGGCACCGACGTTGTCGGTATTGTGGCGGTTCATCGCCGTGCCGCGCGTCCAGTCGTAACGGTCGAAATTCTTGCGGTAGCTCGCCGAAGCGCCGAACGAGAAGCGCCCGGCCTGTTTCAACCAGCGCAGCGACGCCAATGCCGTGGAGGTCGCCTCCCACTGGTCGGGGTTATAGGCCGCATAGAAGCCGTTGGAACCGAACGTGCGGTTCTGGTAACCGGCCTGCAGGTCGAAGAACCCGGCGCGTGGAGCCTCGTAGGTCGCACGCACGAAAGCGTTGTAATTGGCGAAGTCGGTATTGTGGCGGTAGCCGTCGCTGCGACGGTAGGAACCGGCGGCGAGCAGCGAGAAACGGCCCGAAGTCACGGCGCCCGAAAGGTTCGCATAGGCGTAGCCGTGCTGGCCGCCGGCGCCCTCGAAACGCAGGTAGGTGGGTTTCAGGGGCGCCGTGCGGATATTCACCGCCCCGGCAAAGGCCCCGACGCCCGGCACGCCGTCCAACAGGTCGACGGCCGAAATGCAGTCGATGTCGACGGGCAGCGAATGGGACTGGTGCCCGGTGCGGGCATCGGTGAAGTCGATGCCATTGAGAAGTACCATGGTCTGGTCGAAAGAGCCCCCACGGATGAAGATGTCGGCCTGCATGCCCTTGCCCCCGCGTTCGCGGATATCGACCGAAGGTGCGAGGCGCAGGGCGGACTCCAGGGTCTGGACGGGCGCTGCGGCCTGTGCTTTCCGGTCGAAAAGCGGGGTTTGCGACTGTACGTTGCGCGTCGGGGCGGACTGGCTGCCCGATATGCCGACCTCGTCGATCCTCAGCGTTTTGAGGACGGCGGCCGTATCGGCATCGTGCGCAGACGCATGTTGCGTCGCGAGCAAGAGGATCGACATCGTCACGGCGAGGACTCCGATGGTTACATGGCGGTGCAGGCTCGCAAAGGCTGCCCAGCCCTTGCGGCTCCAACGCCTGAAGCAGGGAGTCTGCTTGGTTCGGATGTTTTTCATCTTGAATTTGTTGGGTTAATAATAAAAAAAAATCGGAGCTCCCGGTGAGAGGCCCGGCTGCGCGCCGCCCTCCGGAAACCGCTGCAAAGATAATAGTTTCCGGCAGTATTCTTTCCCGGCACCGGAAAATGCACCGGCACATGCGGCAGGCGCCGTGAAACGGGCGAGGCAGCGGACGGGAAACGGGGCCAAAGTACGGAGCTGCCGCCCCCTTGCCGCGGGGCGGCATCCGGGACGCGACGGCCCGAAAAAAAGATCCGGCCGGAGCCGGATCGTATCGGGGATCAGTTGAAGAGCGCCTCGACTTTGGCGACCACGTCGTCCGTGTCGGGTTCGAGCGGGAATACATGGCTGGGCCTGAGGTACCAGAGCTCCTTGCCCTCCTTGAAATGCTCCTCGCCGCCGCCCGTGACGTTAAGCATGACGGTGGCATCCTTTTCGACCTTGCCCGCGGCGACGGCGTTGATGAGCGAAGCCAGTGCTACGCCCGCCGCAGAGTAGATGTCCACGCCCTCCAGTTCGTGGAAAAGCTTGCGCGCCTTGCGCGCCATGGCGTTCGTCGAGACGAAGAACTCTCCGCCCGTGGCTTTCAGCGCATCGTAAAGCCCGCCGGTGATGCCGTAGGGCGGGCGGCGGTTGGAGAGCACCTTGGCGTCGATGATCTCCGCATCGCGGCGCGCCTTGTCGTCCTCGTAGGGCAGCATCTTGCGCGAATCGGCCTGCCATGCGTCGTACATCGGCACGAACGGCGCATTCTGCGACACCATGAGTTTCATGGTATTCGTCCCGAAGCGGCCGTCCCCGATCAGGCGCATGTTGGCCTCCCAGGCGGCAATGGCGCCCGTACCGCTGCCCACGGCCTGGAAATAGTAGTCGGGGATGCGGCCGATGGTCGTCACGGCCGAAAGTACCGTCGTGGCCATGCCGTCGCGGCGGGCGATGTTCTTCGCGCCGCCTTCGGCATAGAACCCGGGCCCCTTGAGGGCGAGGTCGCTCAGGTGGATGGCGTCGAAATAGTCGCCGCCCTTCTCGCACGAAATGAGTTTCACGCAGGGGTTGAGCGGATGCTCGAACCACAGCGCCCCGATATTGTCGTAAGGCACCGACAGGAGCAGCTTGATATTGTTGTCGGAACACACCTTGGCGAAGGCACGGGCCGTATTGCCCGCCGAGGCGACCACAAGGACGCGATCCTCGTGTTCGGCGGCACGCCCGCAGACCGAATAGGCTTCGGTCTCCTTGAACGAACAGGTAGACATCGTGGCACCGATGGCCGGATAGTAGCCGTTGAACGTGATCCAGAGGTTTTCCAGCCCGAGGTGGGCGGCAAGCCCCTTGCTTTTGTAGGTGACGGGCGCCGAGGAGCCCTTGAGGATACGCCGCACGGGCATCCAGTCGCAGAACCGGTAAAGACCGTATTCGGCGGGTTTCACTTCGAGCTGCCTGCGGGCATATTTCGCACGGATGAGCGAGGGCGTCTTGCACTGCGGATCGGAGAGCATCCAGCCCGTGTCCTCGAACTCACGCCCCGTAGCGACACATTCGAGCGTGTAGGAGGTAGGTGTAAAATCTTTCATTTATATGCGTTTGTGTAATTTACGACATGCGGTTGCGGAAATCCTCGTAGCCGAATTCGCGGATGACGTCCGTGCGCCCGTCGCGGCGGGCAATGACGATCGAGGGGTGCGCCACGCCGTTGAACAACGTGGTCTTGACCATCGTATAGTGGATCATATCTTCGAAGACAATGCGCTCGCCGACTTTCAGTTCGTGGTCGAAGGCCCAGTCGCCGCAGTAGTCGCCGGCAAGGCAGCTCGTGCCGCCCATGCGCCAGCGTTTCTCCCCTTCGGCGGGTTCGTGCGCCCCGACGATGGCCGGTTTATAGGGCATTTCGAGGCAGTCGGGCATATGGCAGGCGAACGACACGTCGAGCATCGCCGTATGCACGCCGGCATTTTCGACGATGTCCTCGACCGTCGAGACGAGGCAGCCCGTCCTCCAGGTGAAGGCGCTGCCCGGTTCGAGGATCAGCCGCAGGCGGGGATGGCGGGACTTGAAATCGCGCAGCAGGGCGATCAGCTCGTCGCAGTCGTATTCGGCGTGGGTCATCAGGTGCCCGCCGCCCATGTTGAGCCACCCGATCCGGTCGAGATATTGCCCGAAATGCTTTTCGACGGCTTCCAGCGCCAGCCTCAGGTGGTGCGGGCGCGACTCGCACAACACGTGGAAGTGCAGCCCGTCGATCCCGGCGGGAAGATCGTTCAGTTCATCGGCCGTAACGCCGAGGCGCGAGCCGGGGACACAAGGGTTATAAAGGTCGGTCTCCACGGGCGAATACTGCGGGTTGATGCGCAGGCCGCACGAAATGCCGCGCAACAGCGCCATCGGCCCGAAACGCCCGAACTGCGCGACCGAGTTGAAGGTGATATGGTCGCTGCAACGGAGTATCTCGTCGATATTGCGGTCGGTATAGACGGGAGCGTAGGTGTGCGCAGGCTTGCCGTACTCCTCGAATACAAGCCTCGCTTCGGCGGCGGAACTCGCCGTGGCACCGTCGGAATGGCGTGCCAGCTCGGGGAAAATGCTCCACATGGCGCAGGCCTTCAGGGCTACGATAATTTCGGCGCCCGACTCGCGGCGCACGCGGTCGATCACGGCCAGATTGCGATCCAGCAACGTCTCGTCGAGGACGTAGCACGGAGAAGGCAGCTTCAAGAAGTCAATCATCGAAATGTTTTCAATTGGATTCGATCCCTCGTCCCCTCCGCCCGGAAACGGTGCTGCCCGGCACGGCGGAGACGCTCAAAACGATGCAAAAATAGCAAATTACCGGCTAAACCATGACGCCCCGCGGGGGAATTTCGGCGAAATAGGTATTTATACTTACCGTCTTGCGGCCTGCGGCTGAAAGACACGGCAGAAGTACAGGCGGGAAACGCGGCGGACGGGGCCAAGAAACGGCCGGCGCAATGGCGACCGGAAGGCGCGCGAACGGCAAAACGACACACAGGACAGACATGCGCGGCGGACGGCAAGACATTGGCGTAGACCGTGAAAAGAGGAGGCGGAAGCGGAAATGCGGGGCAAAAAAAAGCGGCGGCAGGAAATCTGCCGCCGCAAGGGACACTGCCCCACCCTGTTTATTGGGCGATGCAAATGCTCACACGGTTCTGTTCGACCCCGGGGAAAGGCTGGACGGTGTCGCCCCTGCCCTCGGCAGAGATGCGGTCGGCAGCGATGCCGGCCTGTTCCAATGCCGCTGCAACGCCCGCGGCACGCTGCCGCGAGAGTTTCAGGTTGAGGGCGTGCGAACCCGTAGCGGCATCGGCATAGCCGACGATCTCGATCCGGGCGGAAGGATTGGCCTTCAGGTACTCGGCAAGCGCTGCGACCTTCGCCTGTTCGGAGGTGCGGATCTGCGCCGAACCGATACGGAAGAAGATATTTTCACGCAGTGCAGCCGGCTTCTCGGCGGCCTTCGTCGCCGGAGCCTGCACGGGAGCGGGCTCCTGCACGGCAGGTTCCTCCTTTTGGGCGGGCTCGGTAGTCCGGGCGGGGGTTACGGGCGCGGTGGCGACTGCCGGGCGCGATTTCTTATAGTTCTTGCCGAAGCGGAAGGTGAACCCGGCCAGCGCATTGAACTGCCAGTCGAGGTTCCCGGCCTTCTTCGAGTTGTATTTGTCGGAAAGCATGTTGGTATTCAGCTCCACGCCGAACGACACGCAGTCCGAAAAGCGGAAATCGACGCCCAGCCCCAGGCGTCCGGCCACGAAGACCTTGCTGCCCGACCACACGTTCTGGAGCGCATAGCCCTGGTTGTCGAGGGCGTTGGCCTCGCCGTTGTCGAACGCCCCGTTCACACCGACACCCGCGAACAGGTAGGGATTGACCGTGCGGCGGTAGTTGAACTTGCCGAACAGGTTGGCCAGGTCGAGCGTCACGTCGACGTTGCCCTGCAAATATTTATACTGGTAGACCGACTCGGGCGAGACCCAGGCGCCTTTGCTCTGCCAGCCGCTCAGGCCGAAGCGCATACCCCATACGGGCGAGAACCGGTGCCCGGCGTACAGCGCTGCGGCCGGAGATACCAGCTCGCCGAAATCCACTTCGCCGAGCGTATAGGCGGCACCCGCCTGTACCTGCAGGAACCAATGGCGTTTAAACTCCACTTTCTCTTTTTCCTCCGCAGGAGCAGCGGACAGGGATGTCGAGCACATCGCAAGTGCGGCGACGGCACATAGGATACATTTCATTTTCATACTATTCAAATGGGTTAATTGACGCCCAAATATAATAAAAATGTATCATATATAATACAACAAAGGGTACAAGTTTCACGTTGCGACCGAAAATACGGCATAATAAGACCGGAAAAAGGGGATCGGTCATGAACCGATCCCCTTTTTGGGAATTTACCGCCCTGCGCGTCAGAGCTCGATGTCCACGTCGAACAGTTCGTGCCACGGAAGCCCCTGCTGGCCGAGCTCGGCCAGGAACGGATCGGGATCGAACTCCTCGACATTGAACACGCCGGCACCGCGCCAGAGCCCCTTGGCCCACATCGACGCGCCCAGCGCCGCCGGTACGCCCGTAGTGAAGCTGACGGCCTGCGTCCCGGTCTCCCGGTAGGCCTGTTCGTGGTCGCAATTGTTATAAATATAATAGGTGCGCTCCTTGCCGTCCTTGATGCCGCGGATACGGCAGCCGATCGAGGTCTGGCCGTGGTAATTGGCGCCCAGCGACTTGGGATCGGGCAGCACCGCCTTAAGGAACTGGATCGGGACGATCTCGACGCCGTTGTAGATAATCGGGTCGATACGCGCCATGCCGATGTTTTGGATAACGCGCAGGTGCGTGAGGTATTCCTGGCCGAAGGTCATCCAGAAACGTGCACGCCTGATGGTCGGATAGTTCTTGACCAGCGACTCGAGCTCCTCGTGGTAGATCACATACGACTCGCGCTCGCCGATACCCGGGTAATTGAGCGTACGGTGTATCTCATGCGGCTCGGTGGTAACCCACTCGCCGTTCTCGAAATAACGCCCTTTCTGCGTCACCTCGCGGATGTTGATCTCGGGATTGAAGTTCGTGGCGAAAGCCATGCCGTGGTTGCCCGCGTTGCAATCCACGATGTCGAGGTAGTGGATCTCGTCGAAATGGTGCTTGGCGGCATAGGCCGTGAAGATGGCCGTCACGCCCGGGTCGAAACCGCAGCCGAGGATCGCCGTGAGCCCGGCGGCCTTGAAACGATCCTGGTAGGCCCACTGCCACGAATATTCGAAATGGGCCTCGTCCTTGGGTTCGTAGTTGGCCGTGTCGAGGTAATTGCAGCCGCATTCGAGGCAGGCGTCCATGATGGTCAGATCCTGGTAAGGAAGCGCCACGTTGACGACGATGTCGGGTTTGAAGGCGCGGAACAGCTCGCAGAGCTCCGGCACATTGTCGGCGTCGACCTGGGCGGTCTTCACACGGTTGCCGCCGATGGCCGCCGCAACGGCATCGCATTTGGATTTGGTTCGGCTGGCCAGCATCACGTCCGAAAAGACGGGATTGGCTGCGATTTTCTGGGTGACGACCGTCCCGACACCTCCGGCACCGATAATTAGCGCTCTACACATATAATTTATAGGTTTTGAAATGATTTCTTGCTTTCAGCAATACAAAAATATCGTTTTATTTTGGTAAAACAAAAATATTCTATACATTTGCACCACCAAAACGGAAAGTAATTTCCGATTGGCACACGGAGATTCCGTAGCTCAGCTGGTAGAGCACAACACTTTTAATGTTGGGGTCCTGGGTTCGAGCCCCAGCGGGATCACGGAGAACGGCCGCCTTGTTCAAGGCGGCCGTTTTTTCGTGGCTGCAAGCCGCAATTCCCTACATGATTGATTATTCGCAAGATTGTCGTATATTTGCGGCACTATCGGACGATAAAAACCTTCCAATGCCAATAAACAAGGACACCCTTTATTTCTTCCGGCTCATACGCAGCGGAGCGGGCCTCGGGGCCGCCCCCGTGAGCGATACCGCCGACACCGCCGTCACGCCGGGATCGTGGGAGCGGATTTACCGCATGGCCGCCGACCACGGGCTGAGCGCCGTCGTGTGGGACGGCATATGCCGGCTGCCCGCAGCACAGCAACCGCCGCGCGAAACCCGCATACGCTGGGCGCTGTCGGCCGAAAAACTGGAGGAAAGGTACCGCCACCAGCAGCAAACGGCCTCAAAACTCGCGGCGCGGTTCTCCGAAGAGGGACTCCGCATGTTGCTGCTCAAAGGGCTCGGACTGAGCCGCGACTACCCCCTCCCGGAGCACCGGGAATGCGGTGACATCGACATTTACCTCTACGGCCAATCGGACAAGGGCGACCGCGTCCTGCATGAGATCGGGGCACACCTCTATTTCGACGTCCCCAAGCATTCGGAATACGTCTGGGACGGGGTGCTGATAGAAAACCACAGGACAATACTCAACGTGCGCCGCAACAGGACGGAGCGGGAGCTGAACGCCGTGTTGGTGCGGTTGCTGGAGAAGGAGGGCACGCACGGCCTGGCGCCGGGCATACAGGCACCCCGGGCGACATTCAACGCCATATTCCTGATACGCCATGCCGCCGTGCATTTCCAGAAGGAAGGAATTGTGCTGCGGCACCTCTGCGACTGGGCATGTTTCCTGACACGGCATTGGGACGAGATCGACCATGCACTGTTCCGCACGGCGATGGAGGACTACCGCATGGACAGGTTCGCTGACCTGATGACGGCCGCCGCCGTGGAATACCTCGGGGCGGAGGTTCCGGGCCCGGAATGCGAAGCGGGGATGCTCGGACGGTTCATGGAGGAGGTACTCACCCTGTCGCCGATGCCGGACAAGCCCCTGCCGCGCTTGTTGCGCAAACTGTCCGGCCCGTACCGGAACCGCTGGCGGCTGCGCGAAGTGCTCCGGACACCCGTATGGAGGTATTATTACGATACGGTGCGCGGCCAGTGGAACGAGAAATTCACCGTATTCAGGTAGCCGCAGGCCG
>ERZ1504461.576-NODE-576-length-8360-cov-3.137508_pt1 | contig 8360 bp, 5 predicted proteins | sample MGYA00574788_ERZ1504461 | MGnify/ENA primary metagenome ERZ1504461 (study PRJEB39906, sample SAMEA3182109) | gut metagenome | biome: human; feature: gut; material: Stool; isolation source: human stools | place: Canada | collected 2013-04-23 ...
CGGTGTCCTATGGAATTATCTACCTATTTCCGTATCAACGCCGCTAATACGGGACAGTTCGAACGAACATTGATTGTTGCCGATGACGACAGCTATGTGAGCTATCTCGAAGGTTGTACGGCTCCTATGCGTGATGAGAATCAATTGCACGCAGCTATCGTGGAAATTGTAGTGCATGATCGTGCCGAAGTGAAATATTCGACCGTGCAGAATTGGTATCCGGGCGATAAGGACGGGAAAGGCGGTATCTATAATTTCGTGACGAAGCGAGGCATGTGCAAAGGCGATCACTCTAAGCTCTCTTGGACGCAGGTGGAGACGGGGTCGGCCATTACTTGGAAATATCCCAGTTGTGTGCTGGCGGGCGATCATTCGGTCGGGGAGTTTTATTCGGTGGCTGTTACCAATAACTATCAGCAAGCCGACACAGGAACGAAGATGATACATATCGGGAAGAATACCCGTAGTACGATCGTATCGAAGGGTATTTCGGCGGGTCGTAGCCAGAATAGCTATCGAGGACTCGTGAAAGTGTTGCCGAGTGCCGAGAATGCAAGGAACTTTACCCAGTGTGACAGCTTGTTGTTGAGTTCCGATTGCGGGGCACATACTTTCCCGTATATGGAGATTCTGAATGATTCGGCCGTGGTAGAGCATGAAGCGACTACTTCGAAAATCAACGAAGACCAAATATTCTATTGTAACCAGCGTGGAATCCCTACCGAGGATGCCGTAGGTCTTATCGTGAACGGATATGCCAAAGAGGTAATGAATAAACTGCCTATGGAGTTTGCCGTTGAAGCGCAAAAACTATTGCAGATCTCGTTGGAAGGTTCGGTAGGTTAAGGAAAATAGTAGAGTGATATGAAAAGGATTGCGTATCGTTTTTTTCTCATTGTGTTATTGAGTGTTTTGGCTGTGGAGGTTTTTCCTGTTTCGGCGCAAGAGGACTCGTGGTTCGATGAAGGGAATTACGATGAAGAATGGCTTGACAAGAATTTCGATAACGATGTGATGATTATTTCCACGCCCGAGGAGTTCGCTGCTTGGGGGGCGGCCATGAATAGATGGTCGTGGAATTATCCGGATAAAACCGTTCGGTTGACGGCCGATATAGATATGTCGGCACATAAATGGATAACACCTTCTGACGGGAAGTTCGGTGTCTATTTTAGTGGTGTATTCGATGGTAACGGACATACGATTAGCGGTTTGACGGTGATACCGGTAGAAGATGTCGGAGGATATGGCGATGACCATAAGCGTATTTCGGCCGGTTTGTTCGGTATGGTTCGAGATGCCGAGATAAGGGATTTGACATTAGATGAGACTTGCCGGGTAGAAGTGTCTGAAATGTATTCTTTTTCTTTCGGGGACTTGGATTTGGAGTTGGGTGCGATAGCGGCATCGGGTTATGAGTCGTGTTTTGTTCGTTGTGTCAATCGAGCCGATGTCGTGGTTACTTCTGTAATATGGGGTAGCGATACCCATGAGACCTTTTGCTCGGTGAGTGGAATTGTGGCTCATGCCGATGGTGTGAAACTCATCGGCTGTTCCAATGAGGGGCATATGACCGTAGATGTTCACAGCGATATGGCCGACATAAGGGTGTCGGGTCTTGTGGGCGGATGCGGGTCGGTTTATGGTAACAAGAATCGTATTGTCTCTTGTACGAACCGGGGAGGTATTCTCGTATCGGGCAATACTTCGGGAAGTGTGTCGGTGGGCGGAATTTCAAGTAATTATTCATTCCGGGTGGATAGTTGCGAGAACCATTCGGTCGTTAAGGTGAATGTCCATGAAGGGAGTGCTTATGTCGGCGGGGTTTCCTCGGCAAGCATGGGTATAACGCACAGTTTCAATAGGGACTCCGTGATTTGTGAAAGCGATGGTTTTGAAGTACAGGTAGGAGGCGTTTGCTCCTATTCTTATAATAGTTCGCAAACCGATTCGTTGTACACTTGTGGCAACGAGGGTGAGATCGAGGTTAAATCGAATGGTTCGATGTTGTCGGTCGGGGGAGTGATGGGTCAGAATACCGGGTGCCTGATTGTAGATTGCTGGAATCGTGGAGGTTTGAAAATAGAAAGTTCGGCTCCCCGCTCTTCGTCCGGTTGGAATGCTATTTATGCGGGTGGACTGGTCGGATATTGTGAAAAGCCGGTGTACAATAGCTATAATCGAGGAAATATCTCTTTAATCGACGCACATATAGATGTGGAAGGTTCTTCACAGGGAAGCGTCGGAGGCTTGGTTGGAAAGGCTTATAAGTTATTGTGGAATAGTTATTCGACAGGCGATGTATACAGCGATGTCGCTGGTGTCAAGGTGTGCCGGTTGAGTGAATCGAATGTACATTCTTGTTATTATAACGGCGATGCAGTCATAGAAGGTGCGGAGGTCGATGAACAAGGCACTGCATATCGTAGGGCTGAGATGCAGTCTGCCGGAAGCGGTTTTTTGGAAGCGTTGAATAATAATGCGACGGAAGGTGGTGCTTCGTGCCGGAATTGGGGATATATTCCCGGGGAAAACGACGGTTATCCGGTGCATATCGACCGTATTGTCGATGGAGTGGATTCGCCGGCAGATCATTCGGTGGGTCGAGTGTACGCTGCAAACGGACGTTTGTTCGTACAAAGTGATCGGTCGATGCAGTTGCCTGTTTACAAAGTGACGGGACAAATAGTGAAGATAATGAATGTAGTTGAGGGCTTGAATACCGACTATTTGCCTTGTGGTGTATATGTCGTGGCGGGACAAGTAGTTGCGGTAACGGCAGGGAATAAATAAAGAAAAGAATAAAACGAAATATCTATGTTGAAGATTGAAGATTTACATGCCAGCATAAATGGCAAAGAGATATTGAAAGGTATAAACCTCGAAGTGAAACCGGGCGAGGTGCATGCGATTATGGGGCCTAACGGTTCGGGGAAAAGTACGCTTTCCGCCGTATTGACCGGTAATCCGGCTTATGAGGTGACTCGTGGCTCGGTCGAGGTTTATGGGAAAGACCTTTTGGCTTTGTCACCCGAGGATCGTTCTCACGAAGGTATATTTTTGAGTTTTCAATATCCGGTGGAGATACCGGGTGTGAGTATGGTTAATTTTATGCGCACGGCTGTGAACGAGCAACGCAAGTACAGAGGCCTTGAACCATTGTCGGCTACCGATTTCTTGAAACTTATGCGGGAAAAGCGGGAGATTGTGGAGTTGGATAATAAACTGGCCGGTCGCTCGGTAAACGAGGGTTTTTCGGGCGGAGAAAAGAAACGGAACGAGATATTCCAGATGGCTATGCTCGAACCCCGTCTTTCCATTCTCGATGAGACCGACAGCGGGCTGGACATCGATGCTCTGCGTATCGTTGCCGGCGGTGTGAATAAATTGAAGTCCGAGAAGAATGCGACGATTGTCATCACACACTATCAACGTTTGTTGGACTATATCGCCCCCGATTTCGTCCATGTGCTCTATAAGGGGAGAATCGTGAAATCGGGCGGTCCCGAATTGGCTCTTGAATTGGAAGAGCGCGGGTATGACTGGATAAAAAAAGAGTTGGGCGAAATTTAAGTCGATATGGGTGCAGTACAACAATATATAGATTTATATAGGTCTCAAAAAGATTTGATAAACAACCATTCATCGGCTGTGATGAACGGGTTGCGCGAAGAGGCTGTGGCTTTGTTGGAGAGTCGGGGATTACCCTCTTTGAAAGACGAGGAACACCGGCGGACAGATATAGAGTCGGTCTATTCTCCCGATTACGGGTTGAATCTGGGTCGGATAGATATAGAGACCAATCCTTATGAAGTGTTTCGTTGCGATGTGCCTAATTTGAGTACGTTGCTCTATTTCGTTGTCAATGATTCTTTTTACAAACGGGTTCAGCCGGTATCATCTAAACTCCCTGACGGCGTTTTGGTGGGCAGCCTTTGTGACATGTCCTTGCAATACCCCGATTTGGTATCGCGTTATTACGGAAAGGTCGCCGATATGAAACGAGACGGGACCGTTGCCTTGAACACGGCTTTTGCCCAAGACGGCTTCTTTTTGTATATTCCGGACGGAGTCATCGTGGAAAAACCGATACAGTTGGTAAATATCCTTCGGGGCAATGTCGATTTTATGGTGAATCGCCGGTTGTTGATTGTCGTAGGAAAACGGGCGCAGGCCAAATTGCTGGTGTGCGATCACTCGGACGAGGCCACCGTTAAATTTCTGTCGTCGCAAGTTTGCGAGATATTCGTGGACGACGACGCTGTGTTCGACTACTACGATATAGAGGAGTCTTCGGAGAATACGTCGAAAGTTTCGTCGGTGTTCGTGCGTCAGGGGGAACGATCTAACGTATTGGTCAATGGTATCGTATTGCATAACGGAGTAACCCGTAATAATTACTATTCGGCTTTTGAAGGAGAGCATGCCGAATTGTCTCTCTGCGGTATGGCTATCGCCGATAAAGGACAGGTCGTCGATACGTATACGCATATAGATCATGCCGTTCCTCATTGCCACAGTAACGAGTTGTTCAAATACGTGTTGAACGATTCGGCGCGAGGTTCGTTCAGCGGACGCATATTGGTCCGACACGGGGCTCAGAAAACCGAAGCCTATCAGAGTAATAAGAATTTGTGTGCATCTCCGCTCGCCAAAATGTACACGAAACCTCAACTCGAAATTTATGCAGACGATGTGAAGTGTAGTCATGGAGCCACGGTCGGTCAACTCGACCAAAATGCCCTGTTTTATATGCGGTCGCGCGGTATTCCCGAGTCCGAAGCTCGCATGTTGTTGATGTTCGCGTTTACCAACGATGTCATCGAGTTGGTACGACTCGATGCCTTGAAAGATCGGCTACGCCAATTGGTTGAGAAAAGGTTCCGTGGAGAGTTGGCGAAATGCTCCGGTTGTCAAGCATGTCATTAAGATTTATGAGAAAGGAGTGCCGTTATGTTTGATGTCGAAAAAATAAGGGAAGATTTTCCTATTCTGAGTCGGGAGATTTCGGGAAGACCGTTAATCTATCTGGATAACGGCGCTACGTCTCAGACTCCCAAGTGTGTGGTCGATCATATTGCCGATACTTACTATCGGGTAAATGCAAATGTGCATCGTGGAGTCCATACGCTTAGTCAAGAGGCTACCGATGCCCACGAAGCTGCCCGCCGTCGGGTGCAACAGTTCATCGGGGCCGGTTCGTCTTCGGAAATTATTTTTACAAGAGGAACAACGGAGGCAATCAATTTGGTGGCTTCTTCTTTTGGAGATGAGTTCCTGCACGACGGCGACGAGGTTATTCTCACCGTTATGGAACACCATGCCAATATCGTGCCGTGGCAACTTTTGCAGCGCCGGCGCAATATCAAGCTCCGGGTAGTTCCCATCGACGAACGTGGAGATTTGAACGTCGATACATATAAGTCTCTTTTCAATGAGCATACTCGTTTGGTCGGTGTCGCCCATGTCTCGAATGTATTGGGGACGATTAATCCGGTGCGTGAAATGATCGCTTACGCTCATTCGCAGGGGGTTCCTGTCTTGGTGGACGGCGCACAAGCCGTACCTCATTTGCGGGTGAATGTACAAGAGCTCGATGCCGATTTCTATGTGTTCTCGGCTCATAAAGTATATGGACCTACGGGGATAGGTGTGTTATACGGTAAAGAAAAGTGGCTCGATGCCATGCCTCCTTATCAAGGAGGCGGGGAGATGATCGCTCATGTCGATTTCTCGGGTACGACTTTCGGGGAGTTGCCTTTCAAGTTCGAGGCCGGTACACCGGACTATGTGGGGACGAGCGCTTTTGCGACGGCTTTGGATTATGTCGACCATGTAGGATTGGAATCTATTGCCGCTCATGAAAACGAATTGTTGCGTTATACGACCGATCGATTGCAAGACATAGAAGGTATGCGCATATTCGGTACTTCGGAACATAAAAGTTCGGTTATTTCGTTTTTGGTGGACGGGATACACCATTACGATATGGGTATGTTGCTCGATAAACTGGGTGTTGCCGTTCGCACGGGGCATCATTGTGCGCAACCGTTGATGACCTCTCTCGGCATCGAGGGTACAGTGCGGGCCTCGTTCGCCGCATATAATACGAAAGCCGAAGCCGAAGCATTTGTCGCGGCTGTGAAGCGTGTCGTTCAGATGTTTCGGTAGAACCGGTTTTTATCGGAATCGTTTTTTCCCTTTGAGAAAATAATCTATTGTTATGTTGCGTCCGGATTCGGGGAATGTTTTTAACAAATCGGTATTCGGAAATTCGGTGTATCGTTTGCGCATTTGCCGAAAGTCGTTGTGGGCTCGTAGTATGGCACGGGCATGGGAAAACTGGCCTAAAAGGGCGAACCGCACAAAAGCCAGCGTGTCATAAAGCCTGCGGACAAACAGTGTCTTTTTCCCTTCTTTGCAGGGCAGGTTCTTGTGCAACATTAAAAGGTTGTTGCGAAAGTTGAGATAGGTTTTCCGGGGATTGGCGGCATCGAGCGATGCTCCTCCCAAGTGATAGACCGAGCTTTGCGGTACGACAGCGATGCGGTATCCTGCGAGATGGATGCGCCAGCAGAGATCGATCTCTTCCATGTGCGCGAAGAATGAAGGGTCTAATCCTCCGACTTTTTTATAGATTTCGGCGCGAACGAAAAGAGCCGCGCCGCTGGCCCAGAAGATGTCGCATATATCGTCGTATTGTCCCCGGTCGGTTTCGAGGGTATTGAAAATTCTTCCCCGGCAGAACGGGTAACCGTAGCGGTCGATAAATCCGCCGGCCGCACCTGCGTATTCGAATTTTTCACGCCTCCTTAATGACTTGATTTTGGGTTGACAAGCCGCTACATCGGGGTTGTCCTCAGTAAATTCCAACAGAGGTTCGAGCCAGTGTGGAGTGGTTTCGACATCGGAGTTAAGCAATACGGCGTATTTGTAATCCAGCATCTCCAACGCCTTGTTGTAGCCTGCGGCGAATCCGCAATTTTGAGGGAACAGCAGCGTTTTAACTTGTGGAAATTCCTGTTTGAGAACTTCGACCGAGTTATCGTCGGAACCATTGTCAACGACTATGACATCGGCTATATGGGCATTGGTATGGGCACATACCGAAGGAAGAAATTTACGCAGTAAATCCGCTCCGTTCCAGTTGAGTATAATGACAGCGATTTTTTTCATATCAAGTACCGGGAAAATCCTCGTGTTTGTATTTCCAACGTTTGTGGGTCCACAACCATGCCCACGGATTCCTGAGAATCGTTTTTTCCATGATGGCCGTGTAGCGATCGGTGATTTCGAATTCGGGCAGTTCGTTGGGGCGCAGGGCTATTTCCCGTATAGTCGTTTTGTAGTATCCGCGTTTAACGATTTCGACATCGAAGTAAAGAACGGCGAAATCTGTTTTACGGGCGATTTTCTCGAAGCCGGTCAATACGGGAGAGTCTTGCGAGAGGAATCGAGCCCAATGGTGTATGTTTTTCGGTGAGGGGGTTTGATCGGACATGAAGCCTGTAATGGACGGTTTGCCCGAACGTTTCATTTGTAAGATGGCTCTTAACGTATCTTGTTTGGCAATACATACGGAGCCGAATCGGGAACGAAGTTTCAGGAAAAAACGATCGAACCACTTGTTTTTCAAGGGGCGATATATTTGTGCGAACATGACATCGGGTGTGTGGGTCCACAGCGTTACGGACGGAACCCATTCCCAATTACCGAAATGCCCTAACAGGATAATGATAGAGCGGTTTTCTGCAAAGAGACGGTCTATGATTTCTACCTGTTCGAATTTCATGCGGCGACGCATTTCCTCGTCGGAGATATGCATTAGCTTTATAGTTTCGACGATATAGTCGCAGAAGTGGTGATAAAATTTCTGTTCCAGTTGTTTCAGTTCCTTGTCGGTCTTATCGGGAAACGCTTTGCGCAGATTTTCGGATACTAGTTTTTTCCTGTAATGAACGATGTGATATAGAGGAAAATATAAAATATCGGATAGAATATATAGTATCCGCATGGGCAAAATAGCATGCAGTTTGAACCACAGGTGAAGCGGAGAATAGACGATATTTTGAAGAGTCTCTTTTTTCATATCACGAATTTATATTTCGATTGCGAGCAGAGCATCTCCCGACTCGTTAAATTCTCCTAATTTAACAGGACGACAAGTATTTACCCATTCTTTACGATAGGGCATTTCTACCCGTATGTAATTGTCGGTGAATCCGTGCATGGGAGCTCCTTTACGCGGTTGCTCGAACAATACAGGACGTGTTGTCCCTTGGAATTTATAATAGAAGTCGTGCAATTTCTTCTCGGAGATTTCGAGCATGCGACGGCAACGCTCGTGTCTTTCGGGGACG
>ERZ1504461.628-NODE-628-length-8013-cov-2.750314_pt1 | contig 8013 bp, 4 predicted proteins | sample MGYA00574788_ERZ1504461 | MGnify/ENA primary metagenome ERZ1504461 (study PRJEB39906, sample SAMEA3182109) | gut metagenome | biome: human; feature: gut; material: Stool; isolation source: human stools | place: Canada | collected 2013-04-23 ...
CCCCGCTAATGGGGGTATTTTTGTCTTTTTCTTCTACATAGGCGCCCACGGAGTTCGGTTTCTGTTTATAAGGACCTTTTTCCGGATCTATTCCTTTAGGCCAGTGCCAACCGGTCAAGTCGTCCGGATTAGTGGGGTCTTTAGGTTTTCCGCCATGCCAGGGCTCCAGCCATACAAGAAAAACCCGGGGAATTACCTTGACATTTATGTCTTCCACGCCTTTCCATCGATGATTGCTATAAGCGATAATCTTGTCTACCCCGTCATTGGCGTCATCCTCGATCATATTCCACTGCATATATTCTTTTGTCAGTGAACCGTAAGGGTAGGGATATTCTTCCCTGACCCGGTCGATACCGGGAGCGAAGAATTCCCTGAAGCCTTTCATCGGATTCCTGAATGCATTCGGATACTCCTGGTAAGAAACCGTGACGGTTTGTTCACTACAAGCAGATAACGTTCCGAATGCCATTAGGAGTAATATGTTTCTGATGCTTGATTTCATTAAGCTTATTGGTTATTGGATTTTATATTTCAGGGTTTTATCCTGCCTCATGTCATTAAAACTGCTGACCGGTATCTCAAAATAGATAGGCTCGGTATTGACGCCGATATGTCCCATTGGGTGACGTCCTCCTTCAAAGTAGTTCTGAACGGCGAATCTCAGTGAAGGAAGCATACCGGCCGGATCTAGCACAGCAATAGAGATGATGTAATCTCCCGTATCCAGTTTCTTGTCTAAAGTCAGTTCTTCTTCAACATGGTTCGGAGTAGCCGGTTGGGTATAAACTTTGGTTGAGTTGTTCCAGTTATCTCCCGGCATCCATTGGGATATCTTGGGAGTCTTCAGTGTTTTGCTCCATACAACTTCCTTGGTTTGGGAATTTAGCAGGGATATTTCTACCGGCCAGTCATAATAGAAGGGTGACGAGCCTGTGTTGGTTACGTCAAATGATATTTTGAACGGCTCATCCGGCTTGATACTTGTTGGGTAACTGAAATTGGATAAAACAAAACGGTACCCCATTGTCTTTTGCAATAATTCAGCGTTTGGCTCAAAAGACGGGTCGTTAAAGTTAGCCCAGGTGATACCTCCCAAGTGGTTGCAATGCAAATCACGTATTTGCTGGATGACCAGGTCTCTTGTCTTTTCATCTGCCACCACTTCTTCAAAAGATTTGAATTTATAGAGGCTTCCCCAGTTCCAAGTTATTTCTCCACCTATCGGTTGAGTTTTCCAGCGGTCGCCGAGCTTTTTCATTTCCTCGTAGCCACGCACCTTTTCTTCATCAATAGCCCATGAATCCCAATAGATTCCGAATTCATAATCTTTAAACTCGTACGCATAGCGAACCATTACTTTCTTGTTTTTGAAGGCAGCGGTAAATGCATCTCCCAACACCTTTTCAATGCCCGGTAACCAGGTACGGTTCTCTACATGATTGGGTTGGTCGTGAGGAGCCCATACTGTGGTGATGTCCGGGTCATGATGTTCCCCGAATTCGCCGATAATCCCCATTTCCACATACGCTACCCGCGGATCGTTGTCCCATGCTTGTCCAGCCTTCTCTACCAGTTTTTTCACTCTTTCCTGAAAAGTAGGGTGGCAATAGCCTCCAATAATAGGAGCGTTAAGATCGTCTTCATCGTATGTCTCTCCCGGAATGTCGCTTGGCCAATGCCAACCGTTCAGGTCGTCCGGGTTGTCTGTATAAGTGTTCTTGGCATATCCTCCGTGCCAGGGTTCCATCCATACGATATAGATACGTGGGATAACCTTGACATTGATATCTTCTACTCCCTGCCACCTGTGGTTACTGTAAGCTATAATCTTGTCGACACCGTCGCTTTCATTGTTTTCCAGCATATTCCATTGCATATATTCTTTAATGATGGAGCCGTAAGGATACGGATATTCGTCTCTTACCTTGTCATAGCCCGGGCCGAAGAATTCACGTAAACCTTTCATCGGATTTCGTATCGCATAAAGATATTCTGCCGGATTGACCGTAACTCTTCCGTCTTTGACTTCTATAGTTCCTCCCCCTTCGATAGGAGGGAGTATGCCATGGTCTTCTTCTTTACATGAATAAAAGAAGATACTCATCAATAGTCCTGTGATAAAAATAAATTTTTTCATGTGCTAAATGATTTATGTTAATATCCTTCGTTGTTTTCTGTGATAGCGTCATTGGCATCGACGGCTGCCTGTGGAATTGGGTATAGAACATGATAAGGCTGGATGGTGACTCCGGCATGGTCTTTCATATATTCGCCCAGTTTGCCGAAGCGGATTAAATCCCAGCGGCGCAGGTGTTCACAACATAATTCATGTAATCTTTCTTCCAGTACGACTTCGGCAAATTGTTCTTTATTCAGATTATCGGCTGCTGTTATGGAAGTCAGTCCTGCCCTGCCTCGTACTTCATTTAAGGCATCATACTTATCATTACTTGTGTCATCAATGCTGTTCAGCGCTTCCGCTTTCATCAAAAGCACGTCTGCATAACGAATCATTGTAAAATTCAGATTATCATCTTCAATCACATTACCTGTTTCTGCGTCCCAGAATTTGCCGGAAGAAGGAGGTGTCTGGGTGACGCCTGCATATTCTGTGATGAAGAATGCTTTTTTTCGTTTACCGTTGTTATCATAAGAATCGTATAAATATTGTGTCGGACCAAATCCGCCCCAGCCGCCAAAGTTGGTCGGTCCGCCTACATTACGAGGTCCCCAATAAGAATGCTGGATACTTCCCTCCAGTCCCCATGAACCGGAATGCTTGAATTGAATTTCAAATATATTCTCATATTCCTGATTCTTGTTTTTAGGATCGAATATATCCTTTAGATTATCGTACAATTTGAATTTGCCTTCGAGCATCCGGCAGTATTTTAATGCTTCTTCCGGTTTTCCCCACTGAAGGTAAATGCGTGCCAGCAAAGCTTGGGCAGCGTATGAAGTGGCTCTTCCTTTATCTTGGGCATTCGGCCAGGAGGTAGGGAGGCCGAGAGCTGCTTCCATATCCTGCGTAATCAGTGTGTAAACTTCGTCAACCGTAGCGCGCGGTCTCATGATTTCACTTCTGTCAATGGATGATTTTGTCCATAAGGGAACTCCACCGTACATTCTTACTAAGTCGAAATAGTAGATCGCTCTTAAAAAACGAGCTTGCATAATCATGGAATTATGAAGATCCGCACTGACTGCATCCGAAGGCATATCAATAACTGCATTGCAACGTTTGATACCTTCGTAACAGAGCCGATAGTGATTGTCCAGGAATTCGTGTGAAGCGGAAAAAGTATAGTAATGCAATTGGGAATAAGCCGCCCAACCCATATCAAACGGAATTACTTCATCTGTTCCGAATTCAGTAAGGGTAATGGTATATTTCCCGACAAAGACTTCCTGGAGCGTGCCATAAGCGGCATAAAGAGTTTGCTGCCAGTCTTCCGGTTTTTCATAAGCATTTTCCGGTGTTAGTACACTTTGGGGTGTCAAGTCAAGAAAGTTGTCGCAACTACATAATGTCAGGCAACTGAAAGCTAATATTGATAAATATTTTTTCATAATGTTTCTGTTTTTAGAAGTTAAGAGAAATACCACCGATAAAGCTACGGGCGTTCGGATAAGGATTGGTATTGTCGCTGGACTCTACATCAAATCCCGTAAATTCCGTAGCTGTGAATAGGTTTTGTACAGAGAAATAAACTCTGATATTTGAGGCTTTGATATTTCTGATGACGTTTTTCGGCAAGCTATAACCAATTTCCAGATTACGGAGGCGGAGATAATCACCTTTTTGGAGATTGGCGTCGGTACCATCTCCGTTGGCATAAGCACTACCAACTCTCGGAGCCGGATATTTGTTGTTCGGTCTGTCTTGTCTCCAATAATATTTGTAATAGTTTTCACTCATGTTTCCCCATACATTGAAAGAATTGAGGTAACGGTTCAGTGAATTGTTGATTTTATGTCCTCCTGCAAAAGTAAAGAACGCGGTAAGGTCAATACCTTTATATGAGAATGTATTCGTAAAGCTACCATAATATTTGGGAGTGGAAACTCCGCAGAAATCACGGTCTTCTCCGTTGATGACATAGTCTTTCTTGGCATCCAGAATCTTGCGGTCACCGGGTTGAGCATTGTACTTGGCAGCTTCGGCAGCTTCATTGGTTTGCCAGATACCTTCGGATTTCAATAAGTAGAACTGTCCGATAGGACGTCCCACAAACAATGTTTTATTGACATCTTGTTTGCCGTCATAAAGTTCTTTGATCTTATTGTTATTATAAGAAATCATGAAGGCAGTTGTCCATAAGAAGTCTTTGGTACTGATGTTGACCGTGTTCAGCGTAAATTCAATACCTTTGTTATCAATTTTGCCGATATTGGTAAGTGAAGTTCCGAAGCCGGATTCCAACGGAAGGGGTACTTCCCATAGCAGGTCAGTCGTACGCTTATAGTAGGCCTCGATCGTACCGGCTATCCGATTGTTGAATAACCCGAAGTCAATACCCAAGTCTAGTTGGTTGGCTGTTTCCCAAGTCAGTTCCGGGTTCGAAATAGAGGTTTGTACGGAGCCGGTTACCAGGTTATTACCTAAAATGTAATTAGCGGAAGCTCCTCCGAGGGCGATTGTCGGGGCATAAGCAAAATCTCCGATATTCTGGTTACCCAGTTTGCCGGCGCTGATTCTTAACTTCAGGTTGCTGATGACCGGAGCGTTTTCTTTGATGAAACTTTCTTCAGAAGCACGCCATGCAAGAGCCAGTGATGGAAAGAATCCCCATCGGTGTCCCGGAGCAAAACGGGAAGAACCGTCGCCGCGCATCGTCAATGTTGCCAAATAGCGGTTGCTGAAATTATAATTGAATCGTCCGTAGAAAGACACCAGAGAAGATGGGACTGCATACGAAGAGTTCGGTCCATGTTCTTCCGCTCCTTGCAAATTGTAATACTTGAGAATAGATGATAACTTTTTGGAGTCGGCGGTTACTTCTTCATAATCTGTTCTGGAAGCGGAGAAACCTGCCATTGCAGAAAGTTGATGTTCTTTATTGATGTCAAATGAATAAGTGGCAGTGTTCTCTGTTTGCCAATATCTTTTCTTGTTCGACATCACATTAGCATGGCCACCAGCCGTATAATGCTGTCCCATACGGCCGTCTTCGTAAGTATTTACTTTATAAAAGACAAGTTCTCCGCCGTTATCGGAACGTAATTTCAAGTTCTTTATCGGTTCTATCTCGATGTAGGCGGAACCTACGAATCTGGACTTGAGTGTGGCTTTGTCAAGCAGGTCAACAATAGCCACCGGATTTGCTCTCGTGTTGAGGAAACCATCGAAGTATTCTCCGTCTTCGGTATAGATAGGAGCTGTCGGTTGTGAACTAATGGCACTGAACATAGTTCCGTATCCCGAATCGGCTTCTTCATTGATATTCATGAGCTTTGACTCAATGACATTGAAACGTACACCGTATCTCAGCCACTTGTTTAGTTTGGCATCCATATTATATCGGACGGTCAGCTTATTGAAAGACGAGTTTTTGATCGTACCTTTCTGATCATACCAGTCTACTCCTAAAAAGTGTTGTATATCGTTCTTCCCTCCGGAAATCGAGAAGTTATAGTTTTGGTATTGCCCGTTTTGGGTCACTGCGTCCTGCCAGTCGGTCGATTCACCACGGCTTAGCAAGCGTAGTTCTTCTGATGTCCATTTGTAGTTAGGCTGGGCAATGGATACTAATTCATAGTATTGCTGTGCGTTCATCAAATCTTGCTTGTTCAACATTCGTTGCGTACCGAAAGAGGCATTCAGGGAGATTTTGGCTTTTCCGCTTGTACCCTTCTTGGTAGTCACGAGTACTACGCCATTAGAACCTCTCGAGCCATAGATAGATGCGGAAGAAGCGTCTTTTAATATTTCGATAGATTCAATATCACCGGAAGATAAATCCTGCAAACCTCCTTGTACGGGAATACCGTCGACGATGTATAACGGCTCGCTGCCGGCTCGGAGCGAACCTACTCCACGAATAACGACAGAAGCATCTCCACCCGGTTTTACGGAGCCGGTAGTGACTTGCACGCCGGCGGCAAGTCCTTGCAGGGCAGTTGTCACTGTTCCTACTTTGGAGTTAGTAAGATTTTCAGATTTGATAGAGGCAACGGCACCCGTTAAATCGCTCTTTTTGGCAATACCATACCCGATTGCCACTACTTCGTCCAGATTAATGGCGTCTGCTGCCATTTGTATATTAATGACATTTTGCTTTCCTACGGTAACAGATTGTTTTACCATACCCACGAAAGTAAACTCCAGAACATTTCCTCTTTGGGCCCTGATGCTGTAGTTGCCGTTTGCATCACTTACTGTTCCTGTTTGAGTACCTTTTATGGTTATAGATACACCTGGCAATGTTTCATTACTCGTGTCGGTAACGGTTCCTCTAATGTTGATTGTCTGTGCATGTAATACACTGGCAAAAAAGATGGCTATAAATAATATAATGTGTTTTTTCATGACGCTTATTTTATAGGATTGTTAGTTAATAGGCCCGGATAGGAAGAACACCAATTTTCCAACCGCTTTTTGAGCAGATTTCAGAAACGATATTAGTATCTTCGTAGAAGTTCACATAATAGGCAGACCAGCCGGCTTCCCCGTCGCCTTCACTTGAAGTCCAGTAATTGTTTGCCGGAATATTGACTCCTTTCTCAGCTAATAAACTTTTAACTTTGAATACTTCGATCAGCTCTTCTCTGGAAGGGAGGAACCAGTCGGCATATACGGCATTTCCTTCAGTGACACTGTTGTCCAGACAAAGTTGGGCGGCAATTTTGACTCCTTGCCACTCGGGCCAGTTGTTCGCACTCTGCAATGCATTAAACTTTTTGACTATATTTTGAGTGTTTGTATAGCCGCTTCCCATGTTTTGACTCGTTCCGGCCGCGTCCGACGGATTTACCTCCGGACCGAATTGTTCTGTTCCCGTACCGATGTTACTCATGTTTACGATATATCCGTGTGCCTTTGCAGCGTCCACCCAGAATACAACACCTCCTCCGAGTTTGTCGCCAACATTCGTCTCGATAGTGATTGTTCCAAGATTACTTTTCCGTTCTCCCCTGATAATCATAATAGAGTTTACCCCGTATAATCCTTCCGGAAGTGTAAATTCTACTCCTTCTTCATTAAGAGTTAATGGCAGATTGTATTCGACGCCTGTCGGGTAGAAAGAAGCATATAATACGGCGACGTCCCCTGCTTCAAATCCTTTTCCCTGAATCTCGACTTTGCTCTTGGGCTGTACATTACCTGAAGGGAGAACGATATCAATGATCGGAACAACGAAAGGTACTTTGAAAGTTCCGTTTAAAACGGTCTGTTTCCCTGCTCTTTCAATTGTTACGGTATACTCGCCGCCTGCTTCTACCGGGACGATAAACTTCAGGTAACTGTCTGTAATCTCCGTGACTTCTACCTTTTCTTTCTGGTTGTCAGCGTTACTTAAATAGACTATATCTTCTTTTGCAAAACCGAGTCCGTTGATTTGCGCAACCTGACCGGGGATGATGTCATTTTCCGAAGGAAATTTTATTTCCTTTAGAATGGGGGCTATGGGAGTAGCGGTGTGTTCGTCGTCGCTATCACAACTATAAAAGCTGCATACTATCAAGCCCGATAAAATAGGGATGAGTAGTCGTTTCAAATAGGTTTTCATGGTTCATTAAATTTAAAAGTTGAACGATAAGGCTAATTCTTTTTCAAGCATGAAGTGCTTCACTTCATCGAGAGTGGGAATAGACGGTTGTGCACCCGAGCGTGTGACTGCAATGGCTGCCGCAGTGTTGGCAAAGTTGAGTGCTTCCCGGTCTATTTCTTTTTTTGCACAAACGACCGCCAATGCGCCGCAAAAAGTGTCACCTGCGGCGATTGTGTCGATCGCATTTACTTTACAACCGGGAAGTTGGATGGTTTCTTTAGCATTTTTCATGTATGCA
>ERZ1504461.655-NODE-655-length-7781-cov-2.475408_pt1 | contig 7781 bp, 4 predicted proteins | sample MGYA00574788_ERZ1504461 | MGnify/ENA primary metagenome ERZ1504461 (study PRJEB39906, sample SAMEA3182109) | gut metagenome | biome: human; feature: gut; material: Stool; isolation source: human stools | place: Canada | collected 2013-04-23 ...
TTCGGGTACGGTAATATAATGGCGGTCTATTTGCAGGGTTATTTGTTTTTCTTCCATTTTCTTTCAGTTTACAAGGTTACAGTTAACAAGGTAACAAGTCTTCGAGGTAACCTCCTTGTCCCCTCGTCAACTTGTTTCCTTGTTCCCTTAAACAACATTGATTGCTTTGAATTTACAGCGTGCCATGCACATGCCGCACTTAATGCACTTGTCCGGATTGATGACATGCGGTTTGCGCACATCACCCAGAATGGCATCAGCCGGACAATGTTTAAAGCAAAGATGGCAACCGATACATAGTTCCGGATTAATGGTATAAGTCAGCAATGCTTTACACTGCTTCGCCCGGCAGGTTTTATCCCTCACATGCTCTACGTATTCATCATAAAAGTTATTGAGCGTAGACAGTACCGGATTGGGTGAAGTCTGTCCCAACCCGCACAAGGCGGTATCCTTTATCACCTTTCCCAATGTAGAGAGTGCATCCAGATCTTTCATCGTGCCTCGTCCTTCGGTTATCTTGTTCAACATTTCCAGCAGACGCTTGTTACCAATACGGCAGGGTGTACATTTTCCACATGATTCTTCCACCGTAAAATCAAGATAGAAACGTGATACAGAAACCATGCAATCATCTTCATCCATTACAATCATACCACCGGATCCCATCATCGATCCTTCCGCCAGCAAGTTGTCAAAGTCAATCGGTGTATCCAGGTGCTTTTCTGTCAGGCATCCCCCCGAAGGTCCGCCCGTCTGCACCGCCTTGAATTTCTTTCCTCCCTTAATGCCACCGCCAATTTCATAAATCACCTCACGCAGTGTCGTACCCATTGGCACTTCTATCAAGCCGACGTTGTTAATCTTACCGGCCAGGGCAAATACTTTAGTCCCCTTCGAACATTCCGTACCGATAGAAGAGAACCACTCCGCTCCCTTTGTCAAGATAATAGGAATATTGGCAAGCGTTTCCACATTATTCACATTGGTCGGCTTGCCCAGATAACCAGCTTCGGCAGGGAAAGGAGGCTTCAAGGTAGGTTCACCGCGCTTTCCTTCCATAGAGTGGATAAGCGCAGTTTCCTCACCGCATACGAATGCTCCCGCTCCGTAACGTATCTCAATATCAAAACTGAAATCCGTACCGAATATATTCTTTCCCAGCAACCCGTATTCACGTGCCTGGGCAATAGCAATTTTCAATCTTTGTATGGCCAGCGGATATTCTGCCCGGATATAAACCAATCCTTTCGGAGAACCAATGGAATAACCGCAAACTGCCATAGCCTCAACAATGGAGTGCGGATCACCTTCCATGATGGAGCGATCCATAAAAGCACCGGGATCCCCTTCATCGGCATTACACACCACATATTTCATGTCGGCTTTCTGCTTATTGGCAAACTCCCACTTCAGTCCGGTAGGGAAAACACCACCACCGCGTCCGCGAAGTCCGGAACGTTTTATCACGTCAATCACTTCCTCCGGCTTTTTATGGAGCAGGCTATCTGCCAATGCCATATAGCCATCCAGTGCAATATATTCCTCAATGTTTTCGGGATCAATAAAACCACAGTTACGTAAAGCGATGCGCATCTGCTTCCGATAGAAATCCATGTGCTTGGAGTCACTGACGGTCTTCTCCGTCTTCGGATCGATGTAGAGCAGCCGTTCTATCTTCCGTCCCCCGATAATATGCTCTCTGACTATCTCGTCGGCATCATCAGGAACCACCTGGGTATAGAAAGTGTTATCAGGGATAATCTTTACGATAGGTCCCTTTTCACAAAAGCCGAAACAACCGGTAGTGATAATGTCCACCTTGTCGGCAATATTATTTCTCTCGAGTGCTTGCTGAAGACGTTCAGCAATAATGTGGCTGTCGGATGCCTTGCAACCTGTACCGCCACAGATCAGAATTTGCAGATGCTCGGTTCCCAATGCTAACCCACAGCATTGCGCCGCAACCGTCTCATTGCTTTCTTCACGTAGCAAGAGTGTGCCTTCTGCCCTTTTCTTGATAATTTTCAGATCATGGATAGTTAGTACTTTCATTTTGTAATAGATTTGGGGTCGGGAACAAAGATACGAAAAGACTTGAGATTACAAAAGGAAAGCAATAAAGATTGCAGGAGGGAGAATACGAGGTTATAGATTACAATATGATATAATTCGTAAATAACAATATATAAGTATTCACGAAAAGGATATTCACTATTTGTAGGTATTGCCCCATCGCCTCATTTGTGCGACCTTTGCAGCAAACAAAAATCAGCTTATGGAAGAAATACTGAAGCGGACAACAAACGGTTTTATCTCCTTTTGTACTAAGTGCCACGCCTACCATGTAGAGTTCGGCAATCTTTTCTTCACCTTCACAGAAGATGAATTCGAACATTTCTACCAATATATCAACTCTATCGACGGCGAATATTATCAAGAGTTGAACAAGAACATGAAGAATGCCCGCAAGATATTTCTCCGGATGCCGGTAAAAGGCTTTTATTGCGCCCTCTATCCGGATGAACTGAAGGAGTTGAGACGCCTGATCGACTTCTCCCTGACAGACGACGCCATTGAAAGTGCATAATTATGAAAATTGAAAAGATTGTAGCCCGCGAGATACTCGATTCACGCGGTAACCCCACGGTAGAAGTCGACGTAGTTTTGGAATGTGGTGTTATGGGACGTGCAGCCGTACCATCAGGCGCCTCAACCGGTGAACATGAAGCACTGGAATTACGCGATAAAGATCCGAAACGCTACGGTGGTAAAGGAACCTTGAAAGCCGTAGAAAACGTAAATACTATCATCGCTCCGGCCCTCATCGGCTGGTCGGCATTGGAACAACGTGCCATTGACAAGAAGATGCTGGAACTGGACGGTACTCCTACTAAATCAAAATTGGGTGCCAATGCCATTCTGGGCGTTTCTTTGGCTGTAGCCAAGGCTGCTGCAAATTACCTCGACATACCTTTATACAGATATATCGGCGGAGTAAATACTTACGTTATGCCTGTCCCCATGATGAATATCATCAATGGTGGTTCACATAGCGACGCTCCCATTGCTTTCCAGGAATTCATGATCCGCCCTGTAGGTGCACCTTCTTTCCGTGAAGGCCTGCGCATGGGTACTGAAGTATTCCACGCCTTGAAGAAAGTATTGCACGACCGCGGCCTGAGCACTGCCGTAGGAGATGAAGGAGGTTTTGCCCCTGCATTGGACGGTACTGAAGATGCACTGGATTCCATCATGGCAGCTATCAAAGCAGCAGGCTACGAACCGGGTAAAGATGTAAAAATCGGTATGGACTGTGCATCCTCTGAATTCTATAAGAATGGAGTGTACGACTACACTATCTTCGAAGGTGAGAAAGGTAAGAAGCGTACTGCAGATGAGCAGATTGATTACATGGAATATTTGATTAATAAATACCCGATTGACTCTATTGAGGACGGAATGAGCGAAAACGACTGGGACGGCTGGAAGAAGCTGACCGAACGTATCGGCGATCGTTGCCAGCTGGTAGGAGACGACTTGTTTGTAACAAACGTAGAGTGCCTTGCCAAAGGCATTGCTATGGGCTGTGCCAATTCTATCCTCATTAAAGTCAACCAGATCGGCTCGCTCAGCGAAACGCTGGATGCTATCGAAATGGCTCACCGCCACGGCTATACCACGGTTACTTCCCACCGCTCCGGTGAAACGGAAGACGCCACTATTGCCGACATAGCCGTAGCAACCAACAGCGGGCAGATCAAGACCGGTTCGTTAAGCCGTTCCGATCGCATGGCTAAGTACAACCAACTGTTGCGCATCGAAGAAGAACTAAACGGACTTCCAGTATACGGCTACAAAAGAATAAAATAATGCTTTGTAGTGAATAAGTCATAAAAGGAAATGCGGGTGCCTGTGAAAGTACCCGCATTCGCTTTATAGATATTTGCTCCCCCTCCCACAGTTCGAGTTGTAAACTTCGAACTACTTTTATGTTTCTACAGGATATTCATAAAAAGAAGAATATCTTAAATCCGGTACTAAGGAATTCTCATATTGAAAAATTATATATTTTTGCACCCGCTTTCGGAAAAAGGTCCGAAGAAACTATCAATATTCAATATAACATTTTACAAAAAACATGAATCACTCTTACAAAAAAATCATTGTTCCCGCCTTGCTGGGAACGTTGTTTTTAGGCGCCTGCTCAGATGACGCATCGTTTGAGGGAGAAGGCAAACAACAAACTTATTCATTAGTAGTGAAAGGAATTACGACTTCCGGTTCAGATTCTTCTGAGGAATTACGGGATGTGTCAGTTTTCCAGTTCAGCGATGGCAACTTGTACAAGACGCAACAATTAACCCCCGAATCCAATGGCCAGTCCAGTATTTCCGCACTCAGTGGATCACGGCTATACTTCCTCACCGGAGTGACACTTCCGGTTCAGGAAGAAGGTATTACCGAAGAAGAATTCCGCAATATGACCATCGGCGAAGGGCTGCACAATAATTCAGCTCCTGACTTTATGGCTGCAATTGTTGAATTGGAAAGTACTCCCCAAACACGCAGCAATCAGGAAATTAACGTTGGCATGAAACGCGGTGTAGCCCGTATAGACCTGAATACTACAGCAGACAGCAAAACATTAATCAAAGAAATAATCGTGAAGGATGCTCCGGCTGAAACATATCCGTTCATTGAAAAAGCTTCCGCATCAGATAAAACAGTAAGTTACTTAAAAAAATTTGATCCAGCTTTCGGTGGAGAACAACAGGGAATCTTCCGCATTTTCGAAAGCAAACGTCCTGTTAATATCATCCTGCGTGGTACATACAATGAAATTCCCATCAGTCTCAAGATGCAATTGCCAAGTATAGAGCGTAATAAGGTTTACGAACTATCAGTACTCAACGTAGGTGCCACAGTAGAAGGAATCTTCGAAATCAAACCCTGGGAAGAAGGCGAAACAATTATCGGGAAACCTGATACAGAGCATCGTATCCTGCTTAATGCTTCCCAATCCAAAATCCCGGAAGGCGTAACTGTGGATTATGAGAATAATATAGTAGAGGTACCCGCCACAGGAGTCAGTGACATGAAACTGGCATTTGTTTCCGACACCCGAATTGATATATCAGCCACTGAAGGCACTGACAGTGGCGTGAATCTCAGTGAGATGTCGGTATCTGAAGAGACAGAAGGCATAGTATCAGCATTCAATGTATCAGTGGCCGCACAAGGTAGTGGCCGACTGGGCTATACAATTCTGGTACATTTAAAAAATGCTTTGCTAAGCGGCTCTTATGATTATGTAGAGATTCGTGTGGCTCCGAGCGACAAGCAGATCGAGACTGTTGAAATGGGTGGCAGCATTTGGATGGCATTCAATGCACGCAGCCGGGATCTGGAAGACCAAGTATATCCCTTAGACGGTGCTACCGTTGAAGAGATGTACCGTAATGGCTGGGTCAGCAGTATCGGTGGTTTGTTCCAGTATGGACGGAAGTATATGTACACCCCCTGGCAAGGATATAACCCCTCAAACAATCTGGGTAATCAAACAGCCGACATACCTTGGCAAAACGATACCCATATGCCTTGTCCGGAAGGTTACCGTGTGCCAACCCGCAGCGAACTAAACTCTCTTCTCCCCAAAAATCAGGAAATTCCCGGCACTTATATAGCAGGAAACGGAGAAAAAATAACCGCTACACTCCACGTTGGCGAAGGAACCCTGACTACTCCAACCGGTGTAACAGGAACGCAACACTATGTGAAATTTACTTCTGAAGATACCGGACGTTACCTTATTATCCCTTTGGCAGGTGGAAAAGGTGACAAGTCTACAACCAATAATCCGTCTTTCGGAAAAAGAGCCGTGTTATGGACAAGCGAACGCAACGGCTGTCCCGGTGGTTATGCATGGACTTACTGGTTACCGTTTGAAGGCAAGGAAACAACTGCTATTGCCGAGAGACAATTGCAGATGGAAGCATTTGCATCCTTACGTTGTGTAAAAAAATAAAGGAGGAATTCTATGAAGATTGCAAAAATCATACTATTATTTCTGGCATTGCTACTGACCAACTGTTCAGGCGAACTTGAGCAGGAATACGGGCTCATGCCGCCTGCCCCCGGTCAGGTAACATTTCTTCTTGGATTGCAGGAAGATGACACTTCTGCCATACAGACACGCAACGGTGAACCTGAACAAATCGCCCGCATGTGGTATGCCATTGCCAATGATCGGGGAGAAATGCTCAAACCGCTGTATCAAAAGCTGGAGGCCGACTTCTCCAAACTGACCATTGAAGGATTGGGATACGGTGACTATACGGTTGTATTCCTAGCCACCACGAATCCGGAATCAAAGGCGACTATCAACGAAACCGAGCAATTGTCAGATATCTGGTTATTGAATCAGGTTGCAAAAGCCCCTCTTGATGACGTTTATTTCTATAAAAAAATAGAAGTACACATTGGCAAAGAGCAAACTGCGGAGTCGCAGATTGTGACATTGGAGAGATGCGTAGGCAAAGTTGATATAGACCTGCACGTCTCGTCCGATTATATGTGGCGCTTTATACGCAAAATCGACATCACATTTGACGATACCGAAGGAATATATGCCGGTCTCAGTGCAAATGGTGAATACTCCGGTACGGAAAGCATTGAATCTTATGACATCACGGAAAATCGTTCATTTTACTCATTGCCAAGTAAAGAGGCACTTTCCGGATTCGTAACGATCGAGTCAAACCGCAGTGATGGTACATCGTTTGTACACAAATACCGCTTCAGCAACTGCAAAATCGAAGCAGGTCGTATCTCCCACATCAGCATTGATTACCGGCACCCGGAAAGCCTGGACGGGTTGCTTTATATCCGTGAAGAAGATTTCTCCCGCTTCCGTACCGACACAATGTTTTTAGCCAACGAGCCACGAGACATCTTCTATAATAGTAAGCACCGTTCCTTTTATGTAAACGCACCGTTGCAAGTGTCCATCTCGGATGAACATCAATTACTGGTTAAATTCTTCTCACCTGTTGCTATTCATGATGTGACGATTTTATGTCGATTCAATAAAATCAGTACCGAATTCCTTGAATTGGCACATTTCGATCTGATTTATCCTTTCATGGAAGCCACTTTCCCGTTGCCCGTCGTAAGCTCTGACCGAACATTCACCACCAGTAGCGGCAGAAAGATAGTAATACCTGCACAACCGGAACTTTCCGGTGACGATGTTACGCTTGTTATCCGGACGGAAGATCCATACATGAAGAAGATAGAGCAGATAGACAGTCGATGGTTCATTCGTTTCTCAGCTTATTCAGCCGACAACGGACACGCTTATTGGCGGCACATGAATCCATTATTATGTCGTCACGGGGTAGCATTGGCCACCAATATGGCTTTCATGTTCTCTTCAGAAGAGTTTAACACAGAAATGAATAAATACGAAGGCAAACTGAAGGACAACGGAGGAAATGCCATCAACCTGGATGCATTACGCCAGAGAATCCGCAGTCATGGAGGCCTCGTATTAGGTCGCGTATCAGGTGTTGGTGGTCTGGGAGGAGGTACTACCTACGGATTGGCAGACTATTGTTACACCGGAGTCTATTTTGACGCAACACCGCTGGGATCTAATCCGCACAACTATGCGCGGCAAGCTATGTTCCATGAATATGGACATTGTTTAGGTTATAACCACAGCAGTACCATGACTTATGGCGACCAATGGACAGTACTCTGCGCCACAGTATTCGTAA
>ERZ1504461.660-NODE-660-length-7747-cov-3.711778_pt1 | contig 7747 bp, 7 predicted proteins | sample MGYA00574788_ERZ1504461 | MGnify/ENA primary metagenome ERZ1504461 (study PRJEB39906, sample SAMEA3182109) | gut metagenome | biome: human; feature: gut; material: Stool; isolation source: human stools | place: Canada | collected 2013-04-23 ...
AAGCTGCTCGACGGGTTCGACCCCGCGATGAGCTATCCCGAACGGTTGGAGATACGCCGGCAGGCGCTGATGTCCGACCTCTTCATCACGGGAGTCAACGCCATCAGCATGGAAGGCTCGCTCCACTGGCTCGACAAGGTGGGCAACCGCATCGCCCCGGTGGCGTTCGGGCCCCGCAAGGTGGTCATCGTAGCCGGACGCAACAAGATCGTCGCCGACCGTGCCCAGGCCGAGGATCGCATCCGCACGATCGCCGCACCGCAAAACGTCGCACGGCACCCGGGGTTCCGCACGCCGTGCGCCCGGACGGGCGTATGCTCGGACTGCAACTCGCCCGACCGCGTGTGCAACACGCGTATGGAGATGCTGCGGTGCTGGCCCGCAGGGCGCGTGCTGGTCGTGCTGATAGATCAGGAACTGGGACTTTGACAAATACCGGAAGGATGAAAGCCATAAGATACATAGCCATACTGATCCTCGCGGCGGCACTCGCGGCCTGCGGGGAGAAATCGGAACCGTACTACACGACAAGCTATCCGGTGAGCCGGGTCGAAGCCACCGTCACGCTCGGCGCAGCAGCAACGGCAACGGCCGAAGACGAGCCCGAACCGGAGCCGGAACCCGACCCTGAACCTGAACCCGACCCGGTAATCGAGGCCATACGCGCGGACGTGCTGGCCGAAGCCCCGGTACAGGCCGGGGGCGGTTACGTGCTCGAATTCCTCTACCACAACAGCGGATGGCTCTATATCACACCCGCACCGGACGCCGCGCCGATCACCGGGTCGTTCAACAAAGAACCCGACAAACCCGACCAGCTGCGGTTCTTCTACGAGGACGCCGACTACACCTATGCGGTTTCCTACTATTCGGAGGAGGGCAAGAGCCTCACGCTGCTGACCGTAGACCTCACGGCCAAATACCAGGCGCTCTACCCCACGGCCGGCATCACGAAGGTCGAAAGGCTGGAATACACGACGCACCCCTTCTAAGGGCTACGAAGATCCTTTACAAACCGACAATACACCGATGGCAAAAGTCAAAAAGGCCTTTTTCTGCAAGAATTGCGGGTTCGAAGCCCCCAAATGGCTGGGGCGCTGCCCCTCGTGCGGCGAGTGGAACACCTTTACGGAGGAGATCATAGCCCGTGAAAGCGGTTCCGTGGCGGCCAATGCCGCAGGGCCGCTGCCCGCGGCGAAACCCCAGCGCGTAGGCGACATCCGCGAAAGCGAACACCGCCGCATAGACGTGGGCAACGGCGAGGTGAACCGTGTGCTGGGCGGCGGGATGGTGCCGGGGTCGCTGATCCTCGTGGGCGGGGAGCCGGGCATCGGCAAGTCGACCCTCTCGCTGCAGATCGCACTGGCGGCGAACGGGCTGAAAACGCTCTATGTCTCGGGCGAGGAGTCGGCCGAGCAGATCAAGATGCGCGCGGGGAGGATCGGAATCGGCAACGACGAATGCCTGATCTATCCCGAGACGCTGCTCGAAAATATCGTCAGGCAGATCGGCGAACACAGGCCCGACCTGGTGGTGATCGACTCGATACAGACCATCTATACCGACCTGCTGGACTCGTCGGCGGGAAGCGTGTCGCAGATACGCGAATGCGCCGCGACGCTGCTCAAGTATGCCAAGTCGACCGGGACGTCGATCTTCATCATCGGCCACATCACCAAGGACGGAAGCATCGCCGGGCCCAAGATCCTGGAACACATCGTCGACGTCGTCCTGCAATTCGAAGGCGACAGCAACAATATCTACCGCATCCTGCGCGGCATCAAGAACCGTTTCGGCGCGACGTTCGAAATCGGGGTGTTCGAGATGCTGGACAGCGGCCTGCGGAGCGTGGACAACCCGTCCGAGATCCTGCTGACGCACTACGAGGAGCCGCTGAGCGGCATCGCCGTGGGCGCTTCGGCCGACGGCGTGCGCCCCTACCTGATCGAGGTGCAGGCACTGGTGAGCGGCGCGGCATACGGTACGCCCCAGCGTTCGACGACGGGCTACGACACCAAGCGCATGAACATGCTGCTGGCCGTGCTGGAAAAACGCGTGGGAATGAAGATGTTCCAGAAGGACGTCTTCCTGAATTTCGCCGGCGGGTTCAAGGTCGCCGACCCGGGATTAGACCTGGCAGTGGTCGCGGCGGTGATCTCGTCGTACTACGACCGCCCCGTCGCCGAGGGGGTCTGCTGCGCGGGCGAAATCGGGCTTTCGGGCGAAGTGCGCCCGGCGCCCCGCACCGAGCAGCGCATCAGCGAGGCCGCGCGCCTGGGATTCAAACGCATCGTCGTATCGGGGTATCTGGGCAAGGGCGCCAAACGCCCCAAGGGGATCGAGGTCGTGACGATAAACAGCGTAGACCAACTGCCACGGGCGCTTTTTGTGGAATAGATTTTGCTCTTACACCCGTAAAAAGGAGTAAGAGATGCAAAAACGAATAGTCGTTCTCGGCGGGGTGGGTTTTATCGGCACGCACCTCTGCCTGCGCCTTCTGGAGGAAGGGCACGAGGTTTTCTGCGTCGATATCCGCGATGCGGTCAACTCGCCCCTGCTGCGGGGCGTATTGCAGCACCCCCTGTTCCGGTATGTACACCACAATATCATCAACGGGTTCAGTATCCGCTGCGACGAGATATACAACCTCGCGTCGCCGTCGCGCGTGCGCTACAACAAGGCGCTCCCGGTGGAGACGCTCCGCGTGAGCGTGCTGGGCGCCATAAACGCGCTCGACACAGCACGCACCGAACATGCGCGGGTGGTCTTCGCCTCGGCGGGAAACATCTACGGCATCGGGCAGCGCGACCCGGCGAGCGAACCGGGCAACTGCTGCTCGACGCACTACATCCTCTGCGAAGGCAAGCGCGCCGCCGAGGCACTGCACAGGGCATACCACAGCGAATACGACGTCGACACGCGCATTGCCCGCATATTCAACACCTACGGCAGCGGCGCCGACCCGATGGATCAGCGCGTGGTGATAAAGATGGTCGTGGCGGCCTTGCAGAACCGCGACATCGTCGTCAACGGCAGCGGGGAGCAGCTACGCACGTTCTGCTGGGTCGAAGACCTCGTGGAGGGGCTCGTCAGGCTGATGGAAACACCGCCGTCGGCCGGGGCGGTACGCACGGTGAACCTGGGCAGCAACCATGAAATCTCCATCCGGGCGCTGGCAGAGAAGATCGTCGCGCTGACCGGGAGCCGCTCGCGGATCGTACACACGGCGGCACGGGCCGACGACGCAAGGCGGCGTGCACCCGACATCTCGGCAGCACGCAGGGAGCTGGGCTGGGTGCCCCGGACACCGCTCGCAGAAGGGCTGCGCCGCACGATCAGCTATGCGGAAAAGGAGTTGGCGGACAAAGCCTACGCCGGGGTCACATGGGCGGAGATGAACTAAAAAGGGAAGACAGAATGACAACAACGGATTTTGACAAGATCATCTGGCGGGACGCGCTGACGTTCGTGGACTTTTTCGCCACATGGTGCGGGCCATGCCAGATGATGCACCCCGCCATCGACAAGTTCCAACGGGAGATGAACGGCCGCGTGGATGTATACAAGGTGGATATCGACGACCGCGGAATGCTGGACGCAGTGCACCGCTACAACATCATGTCGGTGCCGACGCTCATGTTTTTCCGCCGGGGCGAAGTGCTGTGGCGCGAGAGCGGACTCGCGAGTTACGACCACCTGGTAAACGTGCTGCGGGAGCTGGAAAAGCGCGAACAGGTGGCACAGCGATGAACTCCCGCGCGAAACAAACAATGCATGAAAGGGAGGCCTATGCCTCCAGACGCCAGGCGAGCTCCTCGTGGACGTAGTCTTCGGCAGGGAGCTTACCCAGAGAACCGGCTGCGCGGAGTACCGCCTGCCGGTTCTCTTCGTTTTGCGCCGCGACGGCAGCGAGCAGCGCCACCGCACCCTGGGCCGTAAGGCGGGCGGCGGGAACGGGATGCTGTGCCGCCAACGGAAGAATCGCCGGGAGCAAGCGTGGCAACTTCCGGAGAAGAGGCCTCCGTAACAGACGTATCAAAGACAAAGGCACCCGGTGCAACAGAGGTATCCGCAGCGGCAGAAATTGCGGCGGCGGTCGCCTCGGTCGTCGCTTCGGCCGGCGTTTCGACCGTCGCCTCAGCCGTTGCATTGCGGTGCACGGCTTCGACGGCCGGAGCAACCCATGAGGCAGTAAGGCGGGGACTGCGCGCGGCGGCGAGCAGGGCAGCATACTGCAACAACGCATCGGGCGAGGCGATCCACGCCGAGAACAGCGCGGGGAACGCCTCGGCTCGGCTCAGCAGGGCAAAAGCGGCCTCCTCGGCGATTTCGGAATTGACGATGCCTGCGGCCCATGCGGGGAACTCCTCCGGCGTAAAGCACGCCGGACATGCAATATGCAATGCGGCAAGGCGCAGTTCGCGGACATCCTGCCGGTAGAGGTAACGGGCGAAACCGTGGTCGGGCGCCTCCGCACGCGCTATCCGGCGCAATGTGGGCAGGCTCACCCCGTAATTCAGTCCGTAAGGCGTGCCGTAATAGCGCATCGAATCGGCTACGGCACCGTTACGCTCGCGGCGCAACTCCCTGAGCAGCGCCACCATACGCGACGTGTAATCCATCGGTAAAAGCTATTTGCGGCGGGGAAGCGCGACGTTGATCGTGCGGCCGAACTCGAACAGCGGAAGCACCGCGCGGGCATACTCGCGGCCGCCGGCGATGACCGTGCAGACCGACGGGTCGGCCACGCGACAGGTCACGGTATTGGACTCCTTGGCCGAAGCCTCGACGGCGGTAGCCGTATTGCCTGAGGGTTCGATCTGCAACAGCACCATGTCACCCGAAAGGTCGCTCTCGGGGAGCAGCCCTGCGGCGGCGCTGAAACGGCAGACGATATACTGCTTCTTGTCGGATTGCGGATAGACCACATAGCGGCGGGTCTCGGTGGTGACGACACGCTTGCCCAGGAAGAGCTCCAGATAGCTCTGTTCGAGGCGTTCGATCTCGGCCAGGGCGGCTTTCAGCCCCTCGCCGAAGACATTTTCGCCCGCTTCGCCCGTGATGAGCTCGATACGGTGCCTGCGAAGCGAAAAGATCGTGTTGGCGGCTTCTCGGGCGGCGTCTTCCAACGCCAGCACCGCCATGTCGTTCTTGTCGGCCTGGAGGCGCGAAAATTCGTCCTCGGACGTGGCATGGGACATCACCGTGCGCGAAGGTTGGGCCGGGGCGGGCGCATCGAGGCACGCCTTGGGGTCGAGCAGGGCGACCGAAGCCCCGGTAACAGCCCATGACATCTTGTCGGTCAGCGGGGCGCGGACGCCGAGGAATTTCTGCGCATAGCGCGCATAGGGGCCGCTGAGGGTCACGTCGCGCTCGGCCGTGACGTCAACGGCCAGCACCGTGCGGGGCTGCGACACGACGATGCCGCCGGATGTTTCGTCGGCCCCTTGCAGGGCTATGTATGGGTTTTGCGCCGCGGCGCCGCCGCATACGACGAGGGCGAGCGCCAGAAGTCTGAGTTTCATGGGTTCGAATTTTTTAATCGCTAACGCAAATGTAACTTATTTTGTCGTGCTATCAAAATTTCAGGTAAAAATCGCGCGTCAGGGCACGGTATTCGGGGGTATACTGCTCGTGCACACCCGTGCCGATAACCAGCTCGGTGCGATCGGGAGCCGGGGCGGAAGACGTATGGACGAATTCGAGCAGCACCCGTTTGGCTGCGTGGCGGGGCGTCGTGCGCACGTCGGTACGACGCACCGGAAGCAACACGTCCCGGCAGATGCCGATGAAACGGGCGGCCTCGTCCGCAGGCAAGACCACGGCGAAGCGCCCCTCGTCGGAGAGCAGACGCACGACGGCGTCGCGCAGATCGCCGAAGGGCAGCCGTACGGCATGGCGGGCCGTGGTACGCCCCGCATCGGGACAGGTGAGCGAATCGACAAAGAACGGCGGGTTGGAGACGACCAGGTCGAACTTTCCCTGCGGGGCGAACTCTTGTACGGGGCACTGCACGAACGCTACCCTGCCGCCCCACGGCGAGGCATCGGCATTCTCGCGCGCCTGCGAAATGTCTTCCACGTCGACACCCGTGATCCGGGCCCCGGGGACACGTTGTGCCATCATCAGTGCAATAAGCCCTGTACCGCTACCTATATCGAGGATGCGCCTGTCCGACGGACGCACCGAGACCCAGGCACCCAGCAGCACGCCGTCCGTCCCGACCTTCATCGGGCAGCGATCCTGGCGTATGGCGAATTGTTTGAAGCGGAACATCGTCTCTATGCTTTGAGGTAACCGTCGATACCCGCCCCGAAGAGCGAGAAATCGTAACGCACAGGGTCGGCGGGATCGAACATGCGGAGCGAAGCGGTGGTCTGCTCGACGGCACGCCAGTCGTTCTGGCGGCGTGTGAGCAGCCCCAGCGCACGGGACATATTGCCTGTATGGACGTCGAGCGGGATATAGAGCGCCGACATCGGGATGCGCGTCCACTCGCCGAAATCCACGCCACGCCCGTCGCTGCGCACCATCCAGCGCAGGTACATGCAGAGCCGTTTGCAGGCGGCGCCCTTCTCGATGGACGAAAGATGTTTTTCGCAACGCGGGGCATGGCCGCAGCTGAAAAACTCGCGCCGGAATTCGGCAAAGACCGCCGGGATGCTCCGCGTCGCCTCGTAACGGGTCTCGAAGAAACTACCGATGCCGCCGTGAAGCTCCTCCATACGACGCAGTGCCAGCACGAAGTCACGCAGGTCGCCGCCGTTGAACGTGCGGTGGGCATAGGACGAAAGCGATGCCAGCTCCTTCTCCGAGGCGTTGCGCACGAAATCCGCCGGAGCGTCGTCCATGCAGCGCATCATCCGGTGGCCGTTCGCCACGATCGCCTTGCGGTTGCCCCAGGCGATCGTGGCGGCGAAAAATCCCGCGATCTCCCGGTCGGTACGCCCCGCATAGCGGTGCGGCACCGAGATGGGGTCGCACTCGATAAACTCGGGACGGTTGTATTTGTCGTGGAGCCGTTCGAGCAGCTCCCTGAGTTCTGTATCCATAATACAACTGTATTTATGCAATGATCCGCAACCCCGGACGGCTTCGGGAACAGCCCGAAGCAGCCCCGCCACGCCGGGAAAGCCGCCGGATACCGGAAGCGATATCAGACGGCAGGGCACCCGGGGAACCCGTACGGCAACGCGAACCGCCCACCGGACGCAGCCTTACAGAATCCGGCCGTCGGACATCGTGATGCGGCGGTCGGCCATGGCGGCGAGGTGTTCGTCGTGGGTCACGATCACGATGGTCTGCCCCAGCCGGTCGCGCAACTCGAAAAAAAGACGGTGTATCTCGTCGCGGTTGTGCGAATCGAGGTTGCCCGAGGGTTCGTCGGCCAGCAGCACGGCGGGGGAATTGATCAGGGCCCGGGCGATGGCCACGCGCTGCTGCTCGCCGCCGGAAAGCTGGCCGGGCTTATGGTCGCGGCGCCCGGCGAGACCCATCATTTCCAGCAGCTCCGCGGCGCGGCGTTCGACCTCCGCACGGGGGTGCTTGCCGATCAGCCCCGGGATGCAGACGTTCTCGAAGGCCGTGAACTCGGGCAGCAGGTGGTGGAACTGGAACACGAAACCGATGCGTCCGTTGCGGAATCGGGACAACGTCTTATCGCCCAGCGAAAAAACATCCTGCCCGTCGATTTCGACCCGTCCGCCGTCGGGCCGCGAAAGCGTACCCACGATCTGCAACCGCGTGG
>ERZ1504461.672-NODE-672-length-7690-cov-2.505435_pt1 | contig 7690 bp, 5 predicted proteins | sample MGYA00574788_ERZ1504461 | MGnify/ENA primary metagenome ERZ1504461 (study PRJEB39906, sample SAMEA3182109) | gut metagenome | biome: human; feature: gut; material: Stool; isolation source: human stools | place: Canada | collected 2013-04-23 ...
CCTTTCATCTCCAGCGTATCGACACCGTCAGGCAACTGCCCCTGCATCAGAAGGTCATTACCGTCGGCCGTCACCTTATAATGTTCGGGACGGTTCATCCCAAACGAGAAGTTCAGCGCCCTATCCGCATCGGCAGTCAAATGAATCACCCCCAAATCATCGGCAAAAGAGGTAAAGACTTCGCGGTTATACGTCACCTTTCCCCTTCTAAAAGAAGCTGTTGCAATCGCGTTGTCAAGATTCAATTCTCGTCTATATCCGAAGATCGAATCGGAAGTACCTTGATAATCGTAATTCAGCACGAGGTTACCTAGCAGTTGGTAACTGCCATACGGGACATTCGCCCCTTGCCCCTGTCCGCTCCCTTCGCCTTTGCAGACAAAAGTATTATACATCAGTTCCTGTGCTTCGTCGTTACGTCCTTCGAACAGAAGTTTCCGGATCGTGCCCAACGAGTGATATGCCTGCGGGTTATCTGTATCCTGCTTACTGCCCGACCACATGGAGATCTCGTTCAAGACAATATTTTCCGTGTCGACACCTCCGTCCGGCATCAATCCGAGGCGTCCGTTACCCAACGGGAACGATGCTTCCCAAATTCCGGCTGGGGCATCGAAATGATAAGACAGCGGTTTACCCGTTTTCACTTCCGGCATATTGCATCCTATCAGAATCATAAACAGAAAAACAAATGCGTTATATTTCATAATTACAATTATTTGATATTTCTTCCTGTAAGTATATATATCAGATCCGTTTGCGGTATACCTTGCTCTATAATTCCGAAACCACCTTTGTAATCCCAATTGGCTCTCGCAATTTCATACTTATCAAACAACTCTATCATATCTTGATACCAACGTTCTTTATCGGCTTTTGGGGTTGCGGCGATACAACCAAATTCACCACAATACAACGGGAGTTGATGTAAACGGGCAAAATCGACCACCTCCTTGAAATGTTTTTCAATCACCTCTTTGTTAAATTCCACTTTATTCCAATAGGAGAACTTGTCATACAATTCACCTTTTAAGTGTTTCAAATCTTCATCAGCAATCAATTTTCCCGGATAATGCACCTTTCCTGTATAGTCTTTTACATCCGTCCAACCTGCCCTATAATGGGTCAACAAGAAGGGATTATAATAATGAAAACTAATAATCAAGTTCGGATCATTCTCAGGTATCTTCAAATATCGCATCGTTTCATATCCTTGCCACCTATTAGAACCAACAAGTAACGACCGTTCGGGTTCTAACAGACGAATGGTCCGAACACATTCAGCTACAATATTATTCCACTGTTCATGGTCGTCAGCTACCGGTTCGTTCATCAATTCGTAAGCTAAAAAATCGACTGAATAGGTATGCAATTCCTGACTTAGTTGCTTCCACAAATCATAAAATCGAATCTGCTCTTTCCGATCAGTAAAAAGAGGTTTTTCCTTCGCATTAAAATGGTGCGAACGCAATATATGCAAATCCACGATTGCTTTTAACCGATATTTTTGACACCACGACAAAGCATTATGCAGCAAAGAAAAAGCTTCTTTTTCTTTGCTGCCATCGGGCGCAAACATCTGTTCTTCATCCACAGGCAAGCGCAAATGGTCAAATCCTACTTCTGACAAAAATTTAACATCAGCCTCCGTAAAAAAGACAGCCCTATTTTCACCTCTTACATTACTTTGTGACAACCAATGACTGATATTGACGCCTCTCTTAACCGAAAAATTGTTCTTTTTCGGTGCAGAAACACCACACATACAACAAAGACAACAAATACAAATCAACCATGCTTTCTTTTCCATAAAACTATTATATTTAGATTATCAACACTTTAGCTATTATTCCTTATCAAAAACTTTGCATATCGCACAATCTTTTATAATATCCATCCAATGCAATCAGCTGCTCGTGCCGTCCGCGTTCCACAATCTCCCCTTCATGCATCACGCAAATCTCGTCCGCATTACGAATCGTCGAGAGCCGGTGTGCAATCACGATCGTCGTACGGTTACGCATCAGGTTCTCCAAAGCCTCCTGCACCAAGCGTTCCGACTCGGTGTCGAGCGCCGAAGTCGCCTCGTCGAGGATCAGGATCGGCGGGTTCTTCAGAATGGCACGTGCAATACTGATACGCTGGCGCTGTCCGCCCGACAACTTACCGCCGCGGTCACCGATATTAGTATCGTATCCATCTTCGCTTGCCATGATAAAATCATGCGCATTGGCGATACGGGCCGCCTCTTGGACCTGTTCGAGTGTAGCCCCTTCCACTCCGAAAGAGATATTATTGAAAAATGTGTCGTTAAAAAGAATCGCCTCCTGGTTGACATTCCCCATCAGGCTGCGCAGATCGTACAAGGTCGCATCACGCACATCCGTTCCGTCGATCGTTATGCTCCCCTTGTCCACATCATAGAAACGAGGCAGCAAATCCACCAACGTGCTCTTTCCCGACCCCGACTGGCCGACCAGCGCTACCGTGTGTCCTTTCGGAATCGTCAGGTCAATGCCTTTCAGCACCCATTCATGCTGGTACTTGAACCAGACATCCCGGTAGCAAATACTTTCCGTCAGAGCAATCGGTTTCGGATCCTCAGGATCGTTAATATTGCTTTCCGCCTTCAGGATCTTATCGACGCGATCCATAGAGGCAAGCCCTTTCTGAATGGCATAAGAGGCCTTGCTAAGATCCTTCGCCGGATTGATTATACTGTAAAAAATCACCAAGTAGTAGATGAAAGTAGAGGCGTCGATCGGACTGTTACTGCTCAGGATCAGCGTACCGCCATACCACAGCACGATCGCGATCGTGGCCGTCCCCAAGAACTCGCTCATAGGATGCGCCATCTGCTGGCGGCGGTAAATGCGGTTCGTCAGCCGCCGAAACGTTTCGTTGCTTTTCTCAAAACGGTCCTGTATCTTCGCCTCCGCATTGAAAGCCTTGATAACACGCAGGCCACCCAACGTCTCCTCTATCTGACTCATCAGATACCCCCATTGTTGATGTCCCTCGAACGATTTCCGTTTCAACTTCTTTCCGACCGTTCCCATCACATATCCGGCGAAAGGCAGCAGGATGAAGACAAAAAGCGTCAGCTGCCAGCTGATGGCGATCATCCCGATCAGGTAGATCAGGATCAGGATCGGGTTTTTGAAGAGCATATCAAGCGAACTCATGATCGAAGTCTCGATCTCGTTCACATCTCCCGAAACGCGTGCGATTATATCCCCCTTCCGCTCTTCCGAGAAAAAGCCCAGAGGGAGTTCCGTTATCTTGCGGTTGATCTGATTGCGGATGTCGCGGACGACACCCGTACGGATCGGGATCATCGTATAAAAAGCCATATACATCGTCCCGACCTTCAAGAAAGTAGACACGATCAGGAAAACACCCAATATGATCAGCGTGAAGGAACCGCCTTTCGTCTCGATCATGTCGGACACGAACCAAAAGAAGTTGTTTTTCAGCAATTCCGGAGTCGCTTTCCAGGCTTCGAACGAGAAAGGGGCGAACGTCCAATCCGTATAGGTATAGGTTTCGTCACTGATTTTAAACAAGATATTCAGAATCGGGATGATTAATGCAAAAGAGAACAGGTTCAAAATGGCAGACAGGACGTTAAATATCACATTCCACACCATAAATTTCTTATAGGGAGGCACAAAACGCCTCAGTATACGCAGAAAATCCTTCATGTTTGATCGATCAATTGAATTTGGGGCGCAAGTTACTCAATATCCGGCTGATTCCGGGCATTCCCGCTGTACTTTATTTCGTCCATCCTTATTCTTTAGCCCGCCAGCCCTGCTCTTTTAGGGCTTCAGATTACTCTCATAAGTCGTCCGCCGCCAAGCAGACAACTTATGGATCGTATCCGAAAAACGAATCTATTCCATAGAAGAATATAATATATCCAAAAGAAAATGATAAAGAAGCAACTATAAAAAGTATATTTGCATCAATATAGTATAAACAAATGCTATAAAAGTATGAAAAAGATCTCTTCCTCCTTCCTGAAAAGTCTCAATTGGCTATTAACCAGCGTACTAATGCTGCTAGGTTTCTCCACATGTGACTCTGAACCGGGAGCCGCCATGTACGGTACTCCTCATGCCGACTTTACAATCAAAGGAAAAGTCGTAAACCAAGAAAATATGCCGATTCCGGATATTGAAATAAAATGTCTGGTAGAACATCATGGCGATAACAGACATTGGTTTGACACGATACCAGCTGTTTCCACAGATCCTGCTGGAGTCTTTCATTGCCAGTTTGAAGAATTTCCAACCGACAAATTACGGATCATAGCAACGGATATAGACGGTCCCCAAAACGGTTCATACGAAAAAGACTCTACGAACCTTACACTTTCCAGCGATGATTATAAGGGAAACACAGGAAGTTGGTTTAAAGGCTCTGTCGAAAAAGAAATAAAGTTCAACCTTAAAAGAAAAGACAAAGAATGAATAAACGTCCCGGATTACGCAAACGCCTTGCATTAGAATTATTCAGAAGCATCCGGAAGAACCGAGCCAAGATACATGAATTGCGTACGCTCTTTTGGGAGTGCACGCTCCGTTGTAACGCCTCCTGCCTCCATTGCGGTAGCGACTGCCATGTCTCGTCCGCCCATCCGGACATGCCGGTCGAAGATTTCCTGAAAGTGATAGACGAAATCACGCCTCACGTGGACCCGCATAAGGTAATGATCACGTTTACCGGCGGAGAAGCATTGGTCCGTAAAGATATCGAAGCATGCGGGCGGGAATTGAACAAACGTGAATATCCCTGGGGAATCGTCTCCAACGGATTGCTGCTCAACCGCACACGACTGGACTCGCTATTGGCGGCCGGAATGCACTCCATCACCATCAGCCTCGACGGGTTCGAAGAGGCGCACAACTGGCTCAGGGGAAACCGCCGGAGCTTCGAAGGCGCTGTCAATGCCATTGCGATGCTGGCAGAAGAGAAGGAAATCGTCTGGGACGTCGTGACCTGCGTCAATCAGAAAAACTTCAAGGACCTGATGCTGTTCAAGGATTTTCTGATCGAGCTGGGAGTCAAGAACTGGCGTATCTTCACCATTTTTCCTGTGGGCCGGGCGGCAGAGACACCGGAATTGCAGATCGACGACACACAATTCACTTGGATCCTTAAATTCATCCGTCATTGCCGCGCCGAGGGAAAGATACATGCTAGTTTTGCCTGTGAAGGTTTCCTCGGCAATTACGAGGGGGAAGTACGCGACCAGATTTTTCACTGCAATGCTGGTATCAGCACGGCATCGGTACTGATCGACGGATCTATATCCGGCTGTCCGAGCATCCGTGCCAACTTCCATCAGGGAAATATCTACAAAGACAGCTTTGTTGATGTCTGGAACAACGGCTTCAAAGAATATCGCAATCGGGAATGGGCACGAAAAGGACAGTGCGCAGACTGCGACATGTTCCGCTATTGCGAAGGAAGCGGTATGCATCTCCATGACGATAGCGGCGACCTGATCACCTGTCATTATCGGAGAATTGAGAATTGACAAAGAGCAATTGACAATATCTTTCCCTCCCTAATTATCAATTCTCCATTGTCAATTGTCAATTGTTTCCTATCTTTACCCACGTAAACTAAAAAACATCAATCATTTCATGAAAAATGCTCTTATCCTATCGGCCTTGCTGACATTAGGGCCGGTCTGTTTCGCTCAACAGACAGAAAAGTATCCTTTGGGCAATTATGAGGAACTTACAGACACCAAACCGCATGACGGCGCAGAAGTCTGGAACAAAATGACAACGCCAACCTGCCTCAGCTGGGGAACAACGGATATCCGCTACAAAAAACTGAATGTCCCCGACATCAAGAAGACAACCCGCTGGAAAGGGAAAGCCTGGAAAGGGGAACGTATCAATGCACAAGCCGTGTTGTGGACTAAAGAAGCGTTAGACGACGTAACGGTCACCGTCAGCGAACTGAAAAGCGGCTCGGCCGTCATCCCGGCTTCTGCCATCACGACGAACTTCGTACGCTATGTCATGACCGACGAGCTGAACAAGGACCGCAAAGGTGGTTGCGGACATCGCGAAAACAAGGCCGAATGGGATTCGTCTGTCGTAGCCGATGTCTTGGATATTGTAAAAATACAGGATATCAAAGCTTGTACGACACAACCGATCTGGCTGAACGTATGGGTTCCGTCAGATGCCCGCGCAGGGAGATATAAGGGGACGTTGACCGTTTCAGGAAAAAATTTCCAAGATATGAAACTCCAGGTAGAAATCGACGTGCTGAACCGTACGCTGCCAGCTCCACAAGACTGGGCTTTCCATCTGGACCTGTGGCAAAATCCCTATTCAGTAGCCCGTTACTACCAGGTTCCTCTTTGGAGCAAGGAGCATTTCGACGCCATGCTTCCGATCATGAAGATGTTGGCCAATGCCGGACAACGGGCCATCACGACCAGCATCATGCATAAACCTTGGGCCGGCCAGACGGAAGACCATTTCGACAGCATGGTAACCCGTATCAAGAAAATCGACGGGACATGGGTATACAGTTATGACGTATTTGACAAATGGGTGGAATTCATGATGAATGAAGTGGGGATCAAAGATATGATCAGTTGCTACACCATGATCCCTTGGGCTTTGACTTTCGACTATTACGATGAAGCGACCAGCCGGGTACAGTTTATCAATGTCAAACCTGGCGATGCCGAATATACCGAATACTGGGGTTCGTTCCTGAAAGACTTCTCCCGTCACCTGCGTAAAAAAGGCTGGTTTGAAAAGACTGCCATCTCTATGGACGAACGTCCTATGGAAGCCATGCGCGAAGCTATCAAAGTCATCAAGCAGGCCGATCCCGAATTCAAGATCACGCTGGCGGGCAACTATCATCCTGAAATCCAATCCGACTTGTATTACCTGAGTATCCCTTACGGCCATAAATTTCCAGAAAACGTAAAAGCCGAACGCGAACGCAAAGGACAGATCAGCACGGTCTACACGTGTTGCTCGGAAGCCTTCCCGAACACCTTTACTTTCTCCGATCCGGCCGAAGCTACTTGGACAGCCCTGCATGCCATCGCCGGAGGCTATGACGGTTACCTGCGCTGGGCCGTAAACAGTTGGACAGCCGATCCCTTGCGCGACTCACGCTTCCGCACTTGGGCAGCCGGCGATACATACAGTATCTATCCTGGCCCCCGCAGTTCGATCCGTTTCGAACGTTTGGTCGAAGGTATTCAGGACTGCGAAAAAATCCGTATCCTCCGCGAAGAGCTGGCAGCCAAAGGGGCTAAAGGCAAATTGAACAAATTAAACAAAGCAGTGGCTAAATTTACCCCGGAAGGCCTGTCCGAAACTCAACAGTCGGCAGCCGAAATGGTAAATGAATTGAATAAATTGCTGAACTCGCTGTAAGCATTCGTCGCTTAAAAACAAAAAAAATCATAAAAAAATCCCCGGAGAGTGCATGACTCCCGGGGATTCATTTTATCTTTACAGCATCGGAACCGTTAGCTCAGCTGGTTTAGAGCGCTGCCTTGACAGGGCAGAGGTCGCCGGTTCGAATCCGGCACGGTTCACACTCCGCCATAAAGCGCCAACCGGCGCTTTTCTTTTTACTATTCCCGAATAAATACATTAATCGGCGTTCCCGTAAAGTTCCAGTTTTCCCGGAT